>Ga0214543_1002215_pt1 | contig 38273 bp, 20 predicted proteins | sample CNSS2metaG_FD_160094 | JGI IMG/M metagenome (GOLD analysis project Ga0214543, IMG submission 160094) | Root nodule microbial communities from cowpea collected in UCLA plant growth center, Los Angeles, California, USA - CNSS2 | ecosystem: Host-associated > Plants > Roots > Nodule | place: USA...
GAAAGCCCTAACACATAGAGGGAGAGGTAGAGGGAAAATTCTGTTCACGTTTTTCATAGAGCTGTCGCAGTAAATTCGGCGCTGCGGATTCGTTCACCGTTGGATCGGGCTGAAATTTTTACAGCAGATTCGGAACTCATTGCTCTTCATTCTGACCGGTCGGATCTTTGATACGAGGTCTGAGTTGGGAGATATTAATTTCACACTGCAGCAGTGATTTGTAGAGGTTTTCCTCTCTTGTTCTTCTCTATTTGAAAGCTTTGTTGCTTTGTTATTTGGTTGGATGTTGGCACTAATTTGTGCTATTGATTGAGACTCTTTTGTACTCTTGTTGATCATAGTAAAGCTATTTCTTTGGTCTGGAAGACTCGTGGTTTTTACCCTTGATTTGAGGGGTTTTCCATGTTAAAAATTTTGGTGCCTTTATTTGTGCTTTTGGTGATTTATTATTGCTGCTCTTTGATTATTGCTCCTCATAGATTCTTGCAAGTTAGGAGGAATTATATCCGCTGCATTCTCTGGTATATTTTTTGTTGTTGTTTTCCCCATCAATGAGCAGTGACAAAATAGGCTGAGTTTCTAATGTTTTTACTTTCGAATTTCGAATCCATTTTCGGGAGTTACTAATTCATATACAAGTCAATCATCTTGTTTCTTTCGATTTTACATTTTACAAAAAAAAAAATTGTTAACCTTTGTTCATATTAAATGTTGTAAAATTTAGAAATATTATTTGCGGTTACAATGCTCAAATTATATTCTTTTAGGAAAATAACTCGGAAATTCAATTCCCCTTCTCCACACTATCAATTTATTTGATAAGGCATTTTATATATTTTTTTGGCAATAAATGTCATGTGAAACCCTTTTTTTTCTTTTAAAAGATGCAAAGTTTCATGACCAAAAACACTCTCCTTCCTTTTTTTCCCATTTTTTCAATTTTCCACATCTCTTAAATAACTCATTTTTCTCTTTCTCATCTAATCCTCGTCTTCTGGTGAATCAGAGACCAGATTTTGGAGTTGTGGTGAAGTCCTCCTCGAATCCATTTGAACAATTTCTCTATTTGTATTAGTTGAAAATTCAACATTCTCCTCCTCTTTCAGTTTGGGGGTTGTTGCATGCAAGTTCCTTTAATGCATGTGGTTCTTAGAGCCTTTGATTCTGACCAGAGCCTCATCCTTTTATATTCTTTCGTTTTGGCTTCTCTAGGTTGAATTGGGGTTTTGGTATTGTATCATCTTGACGTTTTCTTCATTTCAATATTGGTCTACACTAAAGGTAAGGAAATCTAGGTTTTCTGTTAAATTTTAGTGTGAATTGATCATTTTGGTAGTGAATGTGATGTTGTATGTTGAATTTGATGAAGTTTATATTTATTTACTTATTATTTGATTGTGTTTGGTCTTGATTTGGAAAAAAACTTAAATTTGTGTTTTGAGCAATTGGGTATCATCATGAATTCTATAAACCATTTGTAATAAAAAAAAAACATTAAAGGAAAGGTACCAAATTAATCAATTGCTCAGGTTTAATTTTTTCCCAAATTGTTGTTCTAATACACCGTCAGATACCGTAATAGCACCATCAGGCGCCACTGAGACAATGGCCACTGACTTTGGGGCACTGGGCACCGCTTATGGACCTTCAGGTGCACAAGTCAGTAGGTTCCAAGAGTTGTAGCGTTGGACGCCACTTCTCAGCGTCAGGCGCCACCCTGTTTTTTCTAGTTTGCATTCTTCGTGTAAAATGAAGATTCTCACTTTATTTACCGTCTAATCGAATTGAAATTTTGACAATTAATCCTAGACATGTGATTCTTCACTTTGAACAATGATCATTTTTTTAAAGTTTGTGGTTAGAGAAATGGTTTTAATCGTTTTGATATACTTTATGTATGTATATGTTTAAGATTGTAAATTGTAATTAATCGAGATAGAATTATTGATATGTGAATATGAATATGTGATTGAGGATGTATGAGTGTGAAAGTAATGAATTATGGTGATAGTATTGTTGTGAAACTGTGATGATAATGGGATTGTTAATGTATATGAGCTTTGTATGTATTTGACGTAATTACATAGGTCTCATAGGTAGATTTTATGGTGGTGTTATTTTAATATATGCATTGAACTATGGATTCAAGTAAGGTGACATCCTGAAACTCTAATGATCATTCACATTCAAATAGAGTAGAATGAATCATGTGGTGAGAGTAGGAGGAGGTCCTAGTTTATGGTAGGATAACGAATTTAGATAATGATGGATTAACCTTGTGTGTGGTAGGGTGAAACCCATTGGAAATGACTTTGTGGAACAATAGATGCCACCACAAATGCAAGTCTTTAGTGAATCCAATTCCAAATGCATATATACGAATAATTGAGTTTAGTATTAGCTGTATGCATGTGTACAATTATATGAATTATTGTAGTTATTCCATCCACCTCTTATAATTGATATGAGTTAAATGTTATTAGGATAACTCTTTTGTATATTATCTTACTCTTGTACTTTGTGATCTTGTGTTGTTTTCTTTTTTTGCGATGATCATCATTCTTGTGTGAACAGATGAATGCATGTTTAGAGACACCTATGAAGGATGAAAAGTTCATAGTTAGAATTGTGATATTACAGCAGATATATGAGTGGTTAATGTTTTGTATAAAAATATTTTTGCAGGTTTGATGTTGTTGTATAAATAGTATACTTTTATAGTCTGAATTCATATAAGGCTGTATTCATATATTTTTTTATTCGATTAATTTATCTGTAAATATTATTATAAAATATTTTATTTTATTAATTTTACACTATTAAAATTTAAAATGGCATTGTACACGTTACCTTTTAATACAAAAAGTTACTAAAATTTTCAACCATGTATGAAATATGTTTAGTTTCATTTAATAATAAAGAAATGAAATAAAAATATTTAAATATACTCTTCGAGACAGTATGGTTGAGATCGAGGCGAAAGTTAAAGAATGAATATATTTTGCTTTTGATAGCTGAAAAGTGGTAATAACAGAGAAAGGTGAAACCATATCTGAAGCTGAAAGACGCGGTCAGCGCAGTGTCCGAAACCCAAACAATATTGACGCGGAAACACGTGCGGCGTCTGAGGTGTCAACGTGCTTTCAGAGAGACGGTGCTTAACACACATGGGCCATTTTTTTCGTTTTACCAATCCCAATATTAATTCATTATCAAATAATAATTAATTAGTTAGTCACATCTCCATAGACAAAGGGAAAAATTAGGTAGTAAAATTAACGATTAAATATGTTTTTTATTTTTAATTTTCAGTAAATTTTGAAATTAATTCATTTTGAAACTTTAAATCAAAATAATTTTTTATCTTTTAAAATACGTAAATTTAGTTTTTAATTAAATTTTATTAAATTTATTTAACATTTTAAATCTGTTTTACAATAATATTTGACTTAACACTAAAGCAGAAATGTGTTAAACAATATAAACAACTCAAATACAATCTTGAGATGCGTACAAAATATCAAATAAACCTAATAAAATCTGATTAAAATAACTAAATCTACATATCTTTAAGAGATGAAAGATTAAATTAGTCCAAAATTTTAAAATAGACTAATTCCAAAATTTACTGAAAGTTAACCTTAAAATTAGTCATACATTAAAAGCCTCTAACAGAACAAATAATTAATTAATTACTTGTTAACCTCTTACAATTCTGAACTTTTTTTCGACATTACCTCTAAGCTGTTCCTGTACTACTCTTATTTTCATTCTAAAACCAAGCTTTCACGTTTTAGGCGTTTGTATATCATTTAAATTATTTACTGTATGAACATAAAAGATGCTATTTTCATTTTCCACATTAATATATTAAATTTATTTACTACAATATATTAAAATTATATACACATAGTCACCGATTATATGGATCAATTAAGGTAAGTTGTCCAGTTTAATTCGTGCTCTGGACTTTGAATTTTGAACATGCATTAATGAAATATCGGAAAAAAAAAATTGTCGTGGTGGTCCAATACTGGAAGAAAACTTTTGTCCTCCATAATGTTACTCAACCTCGTTTGAAATAGGCTCTTTTCACTTAAATATTTCAAAAACGTTATCCCATTTATCAATTGTGAATTCTCATTATTTTAAGCATTCATCAATGTTTTGTAATAAAGTTATAATACTAACTTTACCATTGTCAATAAACCACCAAGTTTTGTATCTTAAGATTTTTTTTCTCTAACATCTAAAATTCATGGTTTCATACATCTATGCCAAATTTGGAAGAAAAACATTTAATTTTTTCTAGCTTTTAAGAATGTCTTGCATCTTACAAATCATCTCACAATAACACTTGTGGTTTACAAATTATCTAATAATAATGTTTACATTTTACGAGCTATCATCGGAAAAAAAATTGCATTTAACAATTATTATAAGGAAAGGAATTATGATTTACAAGTCATCATTAAAAAAAAAAAAAAACTTGCATTTTACCAGTTATCATCCAAAAAAAACTTGAACATTTTACAAGTCATCATTGAAAAAAAGCTTGCATTTTACAAATTATCATTAAAAAAAACACTTGTATTTTGCAAGTAATCACCAGGAAAAAAGGCTTGCATTTTGCAAGTTATCATCAGGAAAAAAACTTACATCTTACAAGTTATCATCGAGAAAAATACTTACATTTTACAAGTCATTATCGAAAAAAGGCTTGTGTTTTACAAAGCATTATTATGAAAAAGGATTGCGTTTTACAAGTCATCACTTGGAAAAAAAGTTACATTTTACAAGTCATCATAAAAAAATAAACTTACATTTTACAAGTCACATTGGGGAAAAAAGCTTGCATTTTATAAGTCATTATAAAAAAAAGTCATCCTAAATTGACCATATGCACAATTCGACTGAAAATTCCTCATTTATAGTCCTATATTGTTTCTAATTTTGCATAGATGGTTCCACTAATGGCCTCAACACCTCATTATCACATCTCAACTCTCCTTGTTGCGGACAAAAGTCTTCAACTCTCTCACGAGCTCCTTATTTTGTCTTCTTTATTCTTCCATCATGACTATAAATCATTATCCCTACAATCACAGTAAAATCAATAGCTTCCCTTACCTGGACTGCTCAAACCCAATATCTTTGAACAATAGACCTCCTTCAACTCACATGATACTCTATCTATACACAAAAATATCACAAACATGATCAGACCATAACATCATGATCACTGATTAATAGAGACTCAAAGGAAAAGACTAAAACATCACATTATAATTTATTAGTTGATCTTGATCAATTCGCCGCAATGAATAATCCTATGGTTTGTGTTCTTCAAAAGGATAGACGAACAATGAAAAATTTTAGAGAAAAGAAAAAGAGTTCTTAGAAAGGTATTTTTAAAAAAATAACATGTTTTCTAAGTAACAAGATCTTTATATGAAATTTATAATTATACATAAACCTTTTATTGATAAAATAATATAATTTTATTATTTTAAAACACAGTCTTCCCTAAAACATAATATTTTAAGTTCTCACGAAAAATAACATAATGTTATTTTGTTTTTTTATGAAAAATCAACACCTTTCCTCTTTACATGATTAATATATCCTTTTATATATATATATATATATATATATATATATATATATATATATATATATATTATATGTTAAAAATATATTTAAAAATAAAATGATATTAAACTCTTATATTTTCTTAAAAGAAAGTTAATATCTCTCCTGCTTTCAATTTTACATTTTTTTATTTGAGAAATATATGATTATATTATTATTTAATTTAAAAATAAAAATATATATATTATCACGAAACAAGAAGCAATAAATATATTAAGCTTTCTTGCAGAAAAGATTAAATTGTAGTGTTATTTAATTTAAAAATTTCCATTTTATTATTAATAATCATATCACCATGAAATAGTTAGTGAAATTTAATACGAATAAGATTCACATATAATATATTTTAGATCTTTAATTAAATGTGCTTTATATACCTTAAATAATTTACATGGTTTTCATCATTTAAGATTATTTTAGATAATCATATCAGGTTTATACAAAGCGCGTACGAACAAAGTCAGTTGATGGAGACTGTTGTTATATATACACAATTTCTTTATATTATTTAATCATTAATGAGAAAGGACATGGGGATGTAATACAAAATATCACGGAATTTAGATTTTATGTTGATTCTTTTGGTTAGTATATTTAAGTACAATGATTTACATTGATTTTAATGATTTAAAATATATTAAAAATTTATAATATAACAAAATGAATATATTTTAAAATATAAATAAATAAATAAACACAGATATTGATATTCTTTGATTCACTGCGTCTTACTGTGTGCCTTTCTCTTGATAAATGATCAGCTAGACCAGATAAATAGAATGAAAAATGATAGTTTGCTACACTTTTCTAAAACTGCGTAAACACACTTTTTTATTAATATTATTTTCAATAATTTAATTTATATTCTAAATTTCTGTCTTAATTTAATATTTTATTAATAAAAAGGAATATCAAATGAATGTAGTTTTAGAAGAGTGTGTGAATTATCATTTCTCAAATGAAATAATCACACCTTTCAAAAGAGAGGAACAAAGGAACTAAAAGAGAACCTAAATGATTAGGAACCAGAACAAGTAATCGTTATTTATTCTGAAATTTATAATTTATACTAAGAATGATTATAATATGTGCAATTGGTAATAAAAATACTACAAAATATTTTTTAGAAATTATGTATAAAATGACTTTTACTATAATTTGTTGTCTAATATAGTGATAGAATTTTTATTAAAAAAATATATTTTCATCTCCTCAAAATAATGTTTTGAGATATTTAGCTAAAAATCATGATTATTATGATTTCTTGTAAATATTATTAGTTAGAAGATGTACCAAATTTTGAAGAAAAAAACACTTGTTATACCGTATGTCTCTGAAAAAAAAAACGGAAATAGAAAAAATGAGACAAATGATAAAAAAAAAGTCAGGTGAAAAATTCAGATATTTTACATTGTAGATGGGAACATGCAAATTCTCACGAAATATTGAATAAATCTCAGTATGTCGGCGGAGTTGCTAAGGTTGCTGCTACCGATGCAAGAGTTTATGCTACTAAAGTTAATAGCAGAAACATAAAATATTGTCATAAAAAAAATATTTGAGAGAGAAAAGCAAATTGCATTTCCTAGTTTTCACATAAAAACAGAACAGGTTCGTTCTGTATAAATATGCAATAGTTCTGTAACAATGCATTTTGCAGAGCTTGAATCTTCAGCCTGGGAGCGTAGTTGTCTTGGTTAGAGGTCATACGCGGTATCAGATTAGCAATGACAACTTCTTCCTTCTTCTTCGCTCTGCTATTGATTCCTCTTACTTTCTCAGGTTTGCTATCATTCACAAACTAGTCAACTGAACAGATTGTACAATTACATCAATTGTTGTGGCTGTGGAGTTATCTCTTTTCTGGTTTTCTTGGCAATGGACCACCATTCTAAACTGGGATCAGAATATTATTCCTTAATTTAGCTTTCGTATTTTGTCAACTGGGTTTGAGTATCTATTCTCCTACCTCTATATATTATAAGTTTTTTTTGGTAATCTGAATTACTACTTCGTCAGTGTTTCTTAATTGTCTGCACCGCCTGACTCTGTTAAAGGTTTTATTTTAATCTCTTTTCTGTATATTTTGATGATTTTCTTATGACTATGGTTTTCAGATTTGTTTGTGCAAATCCAGAGCTTTAATTTTGGAATCAATTATGGGCAACTTGGCGACAACCTTCCATCTCCCTCTAGTGTGGCTGCTCTGATAAAATCTCTGAAAGTCTCCAAAATCAAACTCTATGATTCTAATCCAGATATTCTATCCGCATTCGCCGATTCAGGAGTGGAATTCATCATAGGAACGAGGAACGAGGATCTACCGAGCTTGAGAGACCCTTCTAATGCTCAGAAATGGATTCAGCAGCATGTTCAACCTTATATTTCCCGAACCAAAATCACTTGCATAGCTGTTGGAAACGAGGTTTTCGACTACAATAATCCTCAGCTCACGACAAGTCTTCTCCCTGCAATGCAAAGTATGTATAATGCCCTTGTTAGTCTAGGACTTGCACAACAGGTCACTGTTACTTCTGCTCATTCTTACAATGTTATAGCCTCCTCATTCCCTCCTTCATCTGGGGCGTTCAGGCAAGATCTGATACAGTATCTTCAACCCATTCTTAACTTTCATGCTCAGATCAAATCACCCTTTCTCATTAATGCATATCCCTTTTTTGCATACAAGGGAAACCCAAATCAGATTTCCTTAAACTATGTGCTGTTTCAGCCTAATTCAGGGTCTACTGACCCAGTTACCAATTTACATTATGATAACATGTTGTTTGCTCAAATTGATGCTGTTTACGCTGCCATTAAGAGATTGGGTCATACTGATATTGAAGTGAAGATTTCAGAGACTGGTTGGCCTTCTAAAGGTGGCCCTGATGAAATTGGAGCCACACCACAGAATGCAGAAATATACAATAGTAATCTGTTAAAAAGGATAGAGCAGAAACAGGGTACTCCTGCAAAGCCATCTATCCCAGTTGATGTTTTTGTCTTTGCACTCTTCAATGAGAATTTGAAGCCTGATCCTGTATCGGAGAGAAACTTTGGCCTCTATTATCCTGATGGCAACCCAGTTTATAACATTGGATTAGAAGGTTATCTCCCAGAAATGACTGGGGAGTTCTATTCCAAATCTAAAGTAAGTATACATACACATGAGAAATTCAGTCACTTTAACTGTGAAAAGTTTCTTCACTTTTTGGTTTTGAAACTTTTTAAAGTGGATGTATATAATGCTCTCGTTGCTATTGTTATGCAGGTGCTGTCCATCAATTTTGTCTGCATATTTTCATTTCTGTTGTTCACTTGGGAGCTTTTAAGACATTGATGAGGAATATAACAAAACAAATAACTTTCTAGAATTCATTCTTTTGTTAGAGGTGAGGAAAATTTTAATATTGTCCATATACTTTTTTATTCTGAAGTGTTATATTCTATCTTTTCTTTACAGTTGCAGTAAATAATGAAACAAAATTCTCTTTTTTATCCTTTGGTTGCAAGAAAACTAGTTCAGCTTGTGAACTTGTGATGATTCATGTTTATATTATGATAGCAAATTAGCAATGATGACGGGCATAATTAGATGTGAAATCTGGAAAAAAGAATTCAAAAGTGTATTTGATTCCATGAAGTTATTCTTTGACTTTTTGACAGTACTACTATTGCTAAATATGTAATCCGAAAAATGATATGATGGGAAGGTTTTGGAACCAACCACAGCGTGTAAAAGTCTGTGCCTAAATGGTATCTCTTTATGCAGAGGCTGTCAAATGCTGTCCAATTAGTGCTAGTGCATGCACCAAGTGGAGTCTGGTGCCCCTGTAACCACCCTCAGAAAACCTTATTTTCTTCACCATGTCCATTAAAAAAATGGTGATGGGTCTCCACCTTCATTATCTCCCACTTGCAATCATGCATGTGAATCTTCTGGTGAATAAAATTCTCCTTGTCTTCAGCTATACAAAAGTCCAATTTCTGTTATATCAAACGTGAAAGAAAGCCTTCAGGTTCTCCCTTGACAGATAATCAAACCTCGTGAATTTTGTCCTTGTTTTTCAACCTTATCTCATATGTGTCTTCTCTTTCAGCCACGTTAATTTTTATCTACTATCAAAGTAAAACACTGTCCACAAATTGATTTCCTTTATCAGTGAGTTATAGCTTGTGCTCATAGAATTTCCTTTGTGTGAACTGTTCCAAAGTCAATTATGTTACATTACATGGTATGTTGTTGTGAGAATCTGAATGGAGAAAAGTTTCAACTGTGGAACATTATTTGCGAGTGTAATTGTGCCTCTTTGTTGGACTAGAATGAAATTATGTTGAAGATTCAACAACAAAGTCATAAAAATTGGTCTGGAGGCGGCTGTTAGTGATGGTCCAGTAGTGTTCAAATAGGGTTCTTACATCAGCATAGTTCAATTTGGATGAGTTTCACAGATAGGAAATGAATGGAATAAGAAACATAATTTAATACAAGTTCAGACAGCTTGGGACAGTAACGTAAGGATAATGTGTGCGTCATTTAATAGGTATATCCACTAGCATGTGCCACAAATATCGGATAAAAAAAGTAAAACACTATTTTTTTCATGAAAAAACTAAAACAAACCAGAACTGTTTCTGCTTTTGATTTTTTTTACTGATACTGTCTTTTATGGAATGGTTGATTCATATTGTTGAATTAATATTTATACATGTTTTTGCAGGAAGACAGATTCAAGGCAAATTCTATACTTTTTTTTTGTGCACAGCAATGGGAGGAGTTCTAATTTGTGTAATTTTTTTTTAGCTTAATCCATTCATATGATTTTTTTTCTTTCACAGTATGCAATAGTCAAAGGTATAGGCCAGAATTGGATTCATGATTTTTTGACAGAAAGTTGATACAGAATAAAATATCTTGGTTTTTTGACGGAATAAAGTAATCTTTTAGATGCACGTTATGAATGAATTTCTTCTGTTTATTAGTTGGCAAGTTTAATAACGTTGATTTTAATTTAATTTTTCTTTTATAGTTTTAAATTTATTTAATAACAACAAAGCTGAAAAAGAGATAGAAGATTAGGCGTGTAAGAAACCAGAAAGGGAATCTCCGAAGAAAAGATTTATAAGAAAAACGCGGAATCGTTTTATTTATTTTCTTGTTGTCTTCTTCTTAACTGCAGACATAACAAATAACATATATTTTGATTCGAAGGAACAATTACATTTTGTATTTGACAAATCACACGTGAATTGTATTAAATGAAATTCGTGTAATTTTATTTATAAAAAGTTCTGTAATTTTTATACTTAAGATATAACAATATTATACGTTTTTAATATCATAAAAAAAAACGATACAACTTTACTAAAAAAACTGAAAAGAGTTAGTTTAAATTTGTTTTGCACGCTTTGCTTTTGTTGAGATTCTTTACTTTGAAGCATTGATTGAATGGTGGGCCTCCCCTTCTTGAGATGTTTTGGGCTTTGAGTTTAGAAAAAAAAAATAGTATGAATATGAATATGAAATTTTAGGCCCACTTGAGAAAATGAAAGTTTACCAGCAATTTGAATGATTGCTCTAATAAATTGAATGGGTGGAGTTTGTGGAGGCGTACATATGAAGTTTAAGCTATCATATCATAATATATTAAAAAAATGAAAATGAAAACTCATATATTGGAGATTACATAATTACAAGATCTTTGATTATAGTTGTGTTGCACAGATTATGATGAATGACTACAAAGCTAATAATGGCCTCAACAATGTGAACCGAGGAATTCATTATTTGGAAGACAGATTTTAACTGCAATTGTTAATTGAAAAACAATGATTAAGACAAAATAATCCTTATTATAAAAAAACAGTTCATATTAGAGATATTTACTTACTATTTAGTTAATTGTAATATAACAACTTATAGTTTGACTTATCTTTTCTGATAGACTTGTATTTTTCTTCTTTATTGTTTTAAAGCTCTTTACATTTGTATGAACTTATTTCAGTATAAATAAAATAATTCATTTTTGTGTTTCTTAGTATAATTTGAGTGATTAAATTTTGGATTTCACGAATTATTTTCCATGATTACTAAGGAAGATTTTAATCCTTTCATCATTCTTTCATCTAATAATTTATTATGTATGTTTATATGGCATCTCTTATGAGACAAGTATAAATTTTTTAAAGAATAAGATCGAAATTTAACATAAACTTCAATTCTGTTATGCATTATGTCTTGAAAAAGAGTCACCATTATTTTTTATAAGTCGCATCAGTATTTTTAAGCCCAAAAGATATTATCTTAAAAAAAATGTTTTCCATAGTGTAATAAAGGTATTTTTTGTTTTCATATCCTCAAGTATCACTTTAGTTTGATTATGTACTGAAAATCCATCAATAAATGAGAATAACAGATAATTCAAATTCGAAATTTTGGTTGTTGTCCACTAGAATGTCAATATATGGTAACGAAAAATTATCTTTGATACTTTTTTGAGTGACATTCTTTTCCTTTTTTAAATAATAGAAAATCTTAATACTACACGCAAGTTGGAAAAATATTATGATGATATTTGGCGAAAGAGTACACATGATGGTTTTGTTATTTGTCTCTTTTCTATTATAAAATTTATCTGCCCACTATTTTATTCGTGTATATGTAAGCATTATGTATAGTTTTGACCCCTCACTATATTTCTATCCTTGTCTTCTTTTCTGATATACAAGTGATACAAAGATTCTTCTCAATGATCTCATGTCAGCATGTATGGCAATAACGTAGAAGTTAGTGTTTTCGCTTTGATTTTTGCTTCTTTTGATTGTACACAAAATTCATAAAATGTCGTAATATTCATTCATTACCACTTTTCATTTTCTTCTTATTGATAAATACTCAAACAAAGTATGGGTACATAGCACATCTCACCCCATAGTCATGTACAACTCTTACATAATGTTTAGAATCAAAAGTAATAGAAAAAAAAAAAAGTTTAAGCACATACATTCTTCTATATATATACACACATTTCCACCACTCACCACCTACTCTCTACTAATAACTTTTCTTGCCACAAACTCCCCTTGCTGGTCCAATAAATGTAAATGAATGAGGTATAATTGTCGGAACTCAAATGAATATAACGAATTAAAAGTTTCTTCACAACAAAACAATCAATTGAATGAAGCACCAAAGAACTTGGAAATCTCTGCGATTTATCAATCATAAGATACAAGGAAAGGAAGAACCATGGTCATGAAGGCATCGTATGAAAGTGTAGCAGAACCAGTATAACGTGTGTCCTTCTCCTTGAATTTATCAGTGAGACCCTGAAAGTGAAACAAGTAATTAACACTTTAACAAACACAAGTACATATACAAGAACATCTTTTTCTTCTCCAAGTTTATATGTAAAAAACAATGGAACATGTGAAACTTGGTCTATATCAATGGAAGGGATGAAACAGAAACACAGATGAAGAAATGAGAAATAAGAGGCACGTCAATAGAGTCAAAATCTCGTTGAGTTTTACCTTAATAATCATCCCACACCTGCATACATAAAAAAAAAACAGAACATTAGATTGATGTAATGGCATTGACATTTTCAAATACAACAAAAGCTAATCTAATCCTCATTTGAAAGATTTCAGGTCACTAATTTGGTGCTCCAAACATTAGCTACAGCAATGTTGTCCTCAAATCATCGTTTTATCATTGCATGACAAGTTTACAACAGTAAAACTTGTCTACTTTGGTGCAAGAATAGAGAAACATCATTCGAGGACAAGATTGATGTAATACCAATTATTGGACCAGATTAACGATCCAAAGTTCTTTCAGTGACCAAAACGATAAAAAATTTCAATGACCCAGATAACAATAACTTACTCGACAAAACTGTCAAAACAAAGCTCAACCCTTCTTCCACTTCCATCACCATACTTGGAAAGCAGAAGTTGCAGAACTGAACCAGGTACAGCATAACCAATACCATACAGAGCATCTCTTAGTTCTAATGGATCAATTTTCCCACTCCTGTCTTTATCATATCTCTCGAATATTCCCTACAAAATTGAAATAGCTCATTTAAGGCAATTACATAGATGAAGATCGATCATAAAACATAATTTATTTAACTTTTTTTGGTAGTGAAAGCAGAGACACCATCAAAACTATTCAGTATAATAAAAGCTCATAATTTGATGAAGTACTTGTCAGCATAAATCCACCCAAGTTTTATCTAGTTAAATTAAAACTACTCAATTAGCTCATGAATTATACACAAATTTCAAATTTAAGACGATTCATAACCTAGCTCAACACGAACCGTGCTTATCTAGAGAAAGAAAAGAGTATAAGAAGAAATGAAAAAGAGACTCACTCGCCATTGACCAAGGCAACTCCAGAGTGCTGCAAATTCCTTTGGTCCTGCGAAAAGGCACAAGCGATAGCCAATTGATATCAAAACAATGAAAACCCCAAAAAAGGAAAACAATAGAAAAAAAAAATTGGAAGAGAAGTTAGTAAGCTACCAACTGCGAGGGGTTGGTGTGGATTCTTGAAGAGGAACATAAGGAGACGAATGGTGCTGAGATTAAAACGGTGAAATCCAGAAGAGAGAGCTTGTTGCAGTTCCCGCTCATCGATGAAGCCACTCCGATCCCTGTCCACCATCTGAAAGCTGGTAATCACATCCTGGGGTGTCCCTGGTGGAAAACTTGAAGACCCAGATGAAGAAACGTTGGCATAATTGTAACTGGAGGAAGAATTTGAAGGCGGAGGAACATTGGAAGTAGAAGTCTGATAGTAACTAGAATATGGAGGTTGTTGAGGCGCAGATGGAGCATACTGAGATTGATGTCCGTATCCACCGTAGGAAGAAGACATGGCTAGTTACAATACAACCTTGGTGTGTGGATTCAAGTTGTTCAAGTTGCAGAACACGTAGAGAAAAAGAGAGAGATGTTTCAGATAACGGTAGTTTGTAATTTGGAAAAATTGAAACTTGAGGAACACATTGTGATTTAAAAGTAACGTTGTTATAGGATTTGACGTAACGAGAGAAATCGAGAGACGCCACGAAAGCGTTGTTTGAAAAGACGTGGTCAATATCGGTAGTCCATGCCGTGTTTCGTGTCACCAATAATTATCCTTAACCAAACATAGTTTTAACAATTTGATTAATGGTAACAGATTTTTTATTTATTAAAATATGAAAAAAAAATTAAGTTCTTAAACACTCTTTCAGTTTTAAAATTGTTGTAGTTAATTTCGGAAACTTTTATTGATTAGTGTTTTCATTTTTCAATAAATATTAACTATTTTTAAATAAATTATATTAATGTTATGTTGTTGTAGAAGTAATTTGTTTACTGCATAGGTCAGATTATGTTAGAAAAGTTGTCTTAATCATGTTTATTATTTTTTAATCTGAGTGTAAAGCTTTAAACGTTAAGCAAGCGACCAAAATAATACTTTTTAATGCATTCTTGTATAACTTTGATACTTCCTTCACATCAATTAAAGCAATACACATTTCAATATACAAATTGATTTTGTAAAACCTAATGACAACTAAAACGTTTTTTAGACATTGTACATTTGTATTTAAATCATCTCACGTGTGGCTTTCCAAATAGAGATTTTTCTTTCTTTCATATTCTTTTTTCAAATAATTTGTTGAGAGACAAGAAAATTAGGATATAATGTCTTAGGGAAAAATGAAAAGCTTCAAGGTAAATGTTGTGAAAATTGACAAAAGGACTTAAAAGAAAAAATATTTTATTTAGGAACAAAATACATGATAAATAAAAACATAAAAATAAAAATAATAATTCACGTCTATATACATTTAATTCTTGATTTGACTGAAACATGTACGTTGTCGGTGAACCGTGGTGTCTTTGAAAAGTATTCAGTTTTTTCGTTTATTTATTTTTTTTTGTAAAATCAATTAAAAATTTTAATGTTATCAATTAAATGTATACAGAAAAGAATGTTAATCAAGTTTAAATATTTAGAAAACAAAAGTAGAATTAATATATATTATATATAGCTTTACAATAATTAGGAAAAGTAACAACTTGATAACTCGAATTGGGCCTAAGGTGGGCTTAATTTGTTTAATGGATGTGATTGACATCTTTCATAACCTAATGCAAAGCCCAAAACCACAACATTGGGTTTGATAACATTTATTTAATTTTTATTTTTAATATATAAAATTGTATGATTACAACTGTATTCTTCATCATAAATGTAATATAAATAATTTTTGATAGAAGAAATAATATTAAAATAAAATTAAAGTCATTATTTAAAATTATAAAATTTTAATTTATTTCTAATTATATTACTTTTATTTTTATTATATTATTATTATTATTTTATTCATTAAAGAAAGTTGTCATTATTATTATTATATCATTTAAGTTTTTTCATGCACATTTCAAAAAGTAAATAAAAGTTAACTATGAGTTAAATCAGAGTGACAATCACGTAAATTTAATGAAATTAATGAAATGACTTTTCTTACATATCTCTTCATGAGAGAGTGTCAAAATTCAGAAGTCATTTGCAACTCAGCACTCACAGTTCAGAAGTCAACCTCTTCCTTTTTATTTGTATGAATAATACTCGAATGGATCTAAACACAACATAAGTAATTCAGTAACTTGAGTGTTAAAGAAATAAAAAGTCAAAATGATAAATAACTTGTGCATGTGTGTAATTAGGTGGGACAAAAAAGGAATTTTTGTAGAAAATTTATGATATATTATAAAATTTATTTTAAAGCTATTTAATATTATAATATTCAAACTAATATATAAAAAATTACTAGCTGTAAAATAATTAATTTTTTTAATAAAAATTAAATGTTAAAAGAAATTTATTGGATGAAAAAAAAAAAAAATATATATATATATATATATATATATATATATATTATTTAACTAAATTACGTATAAAATTTTCGATTATTTTAATTAAATATTATTAGTATTTTTTAGGGTTAAACTAACTATAATTAGCCCAAAAATATTATCATTCAAAAGGGAAGGATTGAAAACTTACAACTTTTGATTTATTTATTTTATGGATACAATCCCATGCGTATTAATTATGACTTTAGTAATAAATACTCTTCCATCATTCATAATCTAAAAGAAGGATTTCAATAAATTCTTTAAATAGAAACTAAACATAATTAACTCTGGTCTACCAAATTAATACAATAATGACAAATACTTATAACATAAAAAAAGATTGTGCTCTCTGTCATTCTATAAATAGATACACACACCAAACTGATAAAACAATCTGCAGAATTCAAGGACAGAACTAGGTCATCACAATATTAACTTTTTTTATTCATAAGAAATTAAAGTCTAATTTCATGTCAACTAAATATTGGTAGGTACAAAGCTCCTATATTTATTAAATATTAAACCCAATATAAATAAGTTTGTGACGAATGGGAACTGAAAAATGAATAATATAGTGTTACATTACTGAACTGTAAAAGTTCATTATTATGATATTCTTTTACAAGTTTTCACCCTCTTCATGTGTTGAGTTTATGTTGTTGTCTGTGATCTGTCTTTAGTTCTACTCTTCATGTCCCTGTTGCTGTCTTTCTTTCTCTCTCTCTCTCTCTCCACTCACACACATGAAATATTCACAAGCGTGACTACATGTTGAACGCTCCACAACACGCAACATAAAAAAAACCAAGTTAATGATTCTCACGTCCCACACCCTACAAACACTACAACACTTTCCTTCAATCAAACTCCAACTCATAACTGTTAACCTTGGCATTTTCTGAAGGATCAGATCACAAAATCTTTGTGCTTTCGTTTTTTATATTCCAAGTAAAGGCCTCTTTCATTGCCAGCCATGACCGAGGTCCTCCTCTCCCCACCCCATTTTCCATCTTCTTCATCACCAACAACAACAAAGACAACCTCAACCACAACAAACTCATCTCCTTCTCCTTCTTCTTCCTCTTCATTCTCTCGCAATGCCTTTCTCCGACCACACCTCTCTCTCTTGGCTCTTCTCTTGACCCTTTTCCGGAAATCCTTCCTTCCCCGCAAAACCATCTCCTCCGTCATGGACATAGGCTCACCAACTAACGTACGCCATGTTGCTCATGTCACCTTTGATAGGTTCAACGGTTTCCTGGGTTTGCCTGTTGAGTTTGAACCTGAAGTCCCCAGAAGACCTCCTAGTGCTAGGTGTGTGTCTGAGAGAGAGTGAGTGTGTCATGCATGTATATATATTACCAGAGATCAAGACACTTCTTTCTTCATTGTTGAATTATCTAGAGTCACACTTTCTAACTGCATGTTGGTTTGCTTAGTTTTAATATGTAAGAGGAATATATTATGTGTTTTTGATGCACATTATGGTTTGATAATCAGTTTTATTTCTATACACAATCAGTTTTCACAGTTTTAATCAATCAGAAATCATACTAGATATAACTTGTAAAGTAATTGTTTAATGTCAATCGATCAGAAGTCGTGTTCAATATGAGGTTTAAGGTAGCTGTTATACAAATTAACATGAAAATTTATGCTTAGATGAGAATGTTGGAACTTTTTATATACTTTTGGATCTGTTTAAATTGGAGACTCTAATTTCAAGGTTGTGTTTTTGTTTTATTTAATTTCTTTGGTTTTATTTTTCACCTGCAGTGCATCTGTTTTTGGAGTTTCAACAGAATCCATGCAGTTGTCGTATGACTCCAGAGGGAACAGTGTGCCAACTATTCTGCTGTTGATGCAAAGGCATCTGTATGCTCAAGGAGGGTTGCAGGTTGATCTTCGAGATTTGTTGTAACTTGTAAAATTCACATTCTGTGTTGGTGATTATAGCATTAAATTTGTGTGAAACCAACAAAAATGATTTGCTTTATAATGGAACTGTTTTATGGAGACATTTTTGTTCATTTTACACATTCAGGTGGAGGGGATTTTCAGAATTAACGCAGACAATGGTCAAGCGGAGCATGTCAGAGATCAATTGAATATGGGAGTGGTTCCAGAAGGCATTGATGTACATTGTTTGGCAGGGCTAATTAAGGTATAGCATTGTCTGGTTAATAAAATTGAATCATTAATTGACTAAAAAATGTCTCTGTTGTTTGTAATATGATGATTACTTTTGCTTGTAGATAACATAATCATTATTTTCATCACTATTCTTAATAAAGCACAAAAGTATAAAATTCCTTTTCTCTTCTTATAGATCTAGCATGTAATGGAATCATCTGTGCAAATAGAATTGATTCAACATGTAAAGTTAAGAGAGAGGAACTTCTCAATTTCAGAACAGTTACCTTTCTGTGTCTAATAAATGAGAAACAAGCATCATTTCCAAAGTCCAAAGTGTATTTGACTGAATAGTACCACATTGCATATCAGATGACTAGTATCCTGAATGAATTGAGGGTCTAGTGTGAGGGAGAAAAGTTAAATTCATATCTTAGGTATTATTTTTATAGTTTTATAATTATAATTGAAGTTTTACATGGATGTGAATCATTTAAATAATTCCTAAAAGAATTTGTTTGTCTGCTTTCTGTTCTTCTTTCTTGTGCTGATGAATTGTATCCATATCCTGCTTATGCATTAACCTTCCAACTTTTTCACTGCTAGCAACCTGCAACCTTCCATTCATCTACTTAGTTGGAATATGTAACCTATAGGTGTGGTTAGGTGTGGTGTTGTCCTAGCAATCAAAACCAGAACTCATTTCCATGATTCCATCTAATTAAACTGTCATACATAACGAACTATTTGGTTGTTTATGATGAAATACAAGGTAAATGATACAAAACATTATTTTGCAGCTGATGCTTACAATCTATTATTTGTTCTTTTGTTTTGGTTTACTGTGACATTTTTTTTCAATTTTCAAGGCTTGGTTTAGGGAACTTCCTACGGGCATTTTGGATTCATTATCACCGGAGCAGGTTATGCAATGCCAAACAGAGGAGGAATGTGCTGAAATAGTGAGACATCTACCTCATACTGAAGCTTCCCTCTTGGACTGGGCCATCAATCTGATGACTGATGTTGTTCAACATGAACATGTTAATAAGATGAATGCACGTAACATTGCTATGGTTTTTGCACCAAACATGACTCAGGTGTGTTTGCATTTTTTTTTTCATTCTCAATTGATTGCAGGGAAGACAAGATGAACTACATGAGGGTTTTATGATTTTTCTTCCTACATTACTAAATTGCATGTGTACATCTTCTAAAATCAAATAAGTTTTTTTTATCAGTGAAAATCTTTTCTGCTGTATTTTTTTTATATTGGTCATGGCCATTCTGACAATACTTTACCCTTACTGTTCTATCAAATAGTAGTTTAGTAGGTTTGATGCAATGAAACTGTTTCTGACTGCAGATGGCCGACCCAATATCTGCACTGATGTATGCAGTTCAAGTAATGAACTTCTTGAAGACACTCGTATTAAGAACACTGCGGGAAAGAAAGGATTCTGTTGTAGAATCTAATCCTAGATTTTATGCAGAACCTTCTGATGGTAATGGAAGCCAAAGACTTTTGGAGTCCCTCCAGGAAGATACTCATGCAGAAAATGAAGTGTCTCAGGGAAACATTGTTTTAGAGAAAACTGGCTTAGAGTGTTCTCCAGAATCAGTCCAAAACAACTCAACTGAAGGAGAATCTGTCACTCTGACAAACTCTTGTGAGAATCTTGTTAGCAATGAGGAATTGTATTGTGAGTTTCCACCCGTAGGAAACATGGGAAAGGGTAAAAGTGGTCAATCAAGTAAATCAAATGGTAGAAAAGAGTCTAAAAAGACTAGAAGCATCCTCCCATAATCCATCAAACACTTCAGTTGAGAAAAAAAGGAATTGGAGTTTAAGCAGCATTGATTCATATATGAGCATATCAAAGCTTGGCTGCGAAGAAGCATTAAAATGTAAATTGATTATTTGACAACGTGGCATTGTATGTTTGTTTGTCTCATGTTGAAATTGCTAGCAGAAGTTTGTGAAGTGGCTTCAGTATGTTTCTTTTTCTTATTTCTTTTCTTGTTTGTTTAACTTATCTGATTTCAACAATAGTACTATGAACACACTAACATTGTAATGAAATCTCATTCCCTGTGTGTTTACTTGTATTCATAAATACTCCTTAATCATAAATACACCTTCTGTTGCACTTTTGAAGTGGTATTTGGTATTTTTTGTATAAAATTTAAGGGGATGTACAAAGTTCCACCAAGTATCTCTTTGACCCTTTTTTTCTTCCCTTTGTCTGCAAATTTTGATTCAGCCATCTATAGAATTTTATATAAAAGATATAGTGTACAAGAGCACTTTTTTTTTTTCTATTTATGTAAAGAAACAAGGAATGTATTTTTGTCCGTAATTCTGATAATATACCCTGTTAATGAATTTTGATACTTGTTTTTACAGGAATCGGAGCTTAGTTTGTTGTTGTCCGATTGAAAAAATTGTCTCCATAATGTTTTCAAGGGGGTGTCTTTCCTTTCTCTACAAAGAATACATTCAGATCTCCATTTATCTATAATATTTTAACGAACCAAAAGCTACATAAGTCTATACACATATGCTACATATGCTTTATACAAATAAATACATGAATGCTCTCTGTAAACATAGGACAAATCACTTACCGACATAAACAACAAATTTAGTTATAAAATGAAACATCATGTTCATACATGGTCAAATGATTTAGATGAATGTCTATGACTAAAGTACACAACAAAACATCAAATTACTTAGCTGATTGATCATTAATTCCACAGGTTTATTAAATTGCATGGCATTGGCAGATGATATTGTTGTGTTATCCCTTTTTCTTGCCTTGTTGGTGAGTGATAAATGCTCTAGAAGTTTGGAAAGTCTTAAACCATTCCAGGTATTATTTTATAACAGTTACAAGGTCAGATGTTGTATCTATCACCGAACAGGAGGCAGCAATGCATAATCCATCAAAGACGGTCAGTTGAGAAAAAAAGGAGTTGGGAGTTTCAGTGTTTAAAAAAAATATAATTTTTGAGTTCTGCAATTCATATATGAGCTGATATCAAAGCTTGACTGTGAAGAAGCATTGAAATGTAAATTGATTATTTGTAAATGTAAGTTTGTTTGCCTCACGTTGGAATTGCTAGCGGAAGTTTGTGAAGTGGCTTCAGTATAACTTTTGTGATTTCAACTTTCAACAACAGTACCATGAACACACTAGCATTGTAATGAAATCTCATTCCTTGTATTGATAATTATTCCTTAATCATAAATATCTGGTCCAATAAGTTTGGCATAAAACTTACATAACTAAGACTGGCAATAAGACATGATACGCGTTTAGGTACAAGTGGAACCTTTTATTCTTGGACCATAATAGTGGCCGTACAACTTCACAACAAACTTTTATTGAAAAAATATCGTATGATTGATTTGGGAGGCATCACGTCCACAAAGGTTAAACCAATGGTAAGAAGTTTTATGGAGGTGGGAAATATCAAGAGGAATGAAAACCACAAAACTACGAAACTTTAAAGAAAAAAAATTGCAAGCTACTTTCACACCAAAACGCATCTATGGGTTAATTGTATGCACATTTCCATAATGGGACAAGGCAGTGAAAGGGAGGGCTAACTAAGAACCAACCATTTTCCTAGAAAGGAGTCATCAAGTTTAAAGGACAGAATGGAATATTCCTCTCCCTCTTTCCACCAATTATAAACAACGATCACAAGTGGTAATGGTGGAACTAGAAGCCATGCATGCATAAGTTCTTGGTTTGTGGCAATTCTGTTCTGCATCCTACTAGCCTTATGCTAGCAAGTGCAGAAAGCTGAATGAGACTGTACAGTGTTCAATGATAGGGAAGTATTCCAAATTTAATGAACAATCCATTAATTAATTTTATTCCATTATTCATCTTAAGGACACACTGTGTATTATTGCAAGAAGTATAATACCCTGTGTGTGACCTATGTTTAGGTGGTCTTGGCCTAAAATCGCATAACTTTAAGCAGTGCAAAGTAGCTAGTGTGGTACCAGCTAGCCTACTACTACCAGGTGTGGTCAAGAGACACTTGTGTATAATCATGCCACGTTGCTTGCGATGTTCAAACCTTTCAGAGCCACTTGGACAGTTACAACTTACAAGTGAAAACGGTTAATTGAACGTGTACACACATTGAAATGTTACATTTTAAAGATAGGAGAGAAGGGTGTGGCTGAAAGTGTGTGTTTGCAAGTTCACATCATTGTACTCTGGACAGCACCATGGAAGGATCGAATCATTGCTCAAAATTTGCCCCTCACAAAACCAAGAAAGTTGTGGTCCTGTCCCTTGTTTCCTTCCTCAACGGGAACGTCCAATTGGAGTGCCATCTGCACATGCAAGCTCTTGGTTATACCACTTTTATGGATTCATCTTCACAGACAAATTAATGACTACACATTGTTTTATGTATTTAGGTAGAAACCTAAAAGGCTATAATATTTGTTGCCTGATGCAATCCGTGTATTGGATTTGCACCCAAGACTAGGTCTATGTTTTGGAAGATACCAAGTTTTCAAGTCATTTCCAAGACCGTGTATAAAAGTTACTTTCAGGTTGGAAGCCCTTTTAATAAGGGTGTGAGAGTGAGAGGTCCTAGAAAACTTTAGCAATACATGGCATACTAATTAAGGGTGAATGCTCAAGAAATCATCTTACCACAATTAACTAGTGTAGGATTGTCCAACCTAAGTAGCAGATGTAAATTTGAGTTTGAGCATTAGATATGTGATTAAATACTTAAAAAATGATTTTGTTGTTGAAGTTACAACCAAGTTGAAGAGAATTATCTGATGTTTTTGTCTTAGAAAAGAATTAAGATAAATCTGAGCCTATAGTTTGTTACCTAGGACTTTTATTATATGGCCAGAAAATCCAAAGCTAAGCTACGTAAGCATAATCACCCGTTGGCCATTTATAAGCCACACCAACTGAAATCAGAACTTTCTACTGCATATATAATAGCATCTTCCCCTTGATTATTTTTCAACTCATGCTATTTACGTGCCTCTTTACTCTTTTCCCCTATCCCTCAACTACCAAAAGTTAGCACTTAGAACACCCTTTTCTTTCTTCCTTTCTACACAAAGCACCAACTCATACAACACTGGGTAGCAAGAAAGGCATGGCAACATGTGGGAGCCTGCATCACATCTTAGATACCCTATTGCCAGAAAACACAACACTGCTTGAATCCCTCTCATGGAACCAAATAAAGCCCGTAAAACCCGCAGAGAAAACCCTTTCCTTCACTGAGATATTTGCAGAACCCTCCATCCAGCCCTACGTTTCTACTTCATCATCAAGTGAGAAAACATACAACACCAACAGCCACAAAAGCAGTGATAGCTTCTCATCCTTGAGTTCTGAGAGTTTGCAGCTTTGCACTGAGGGTCTTGGCTTTGAGAGTTCAGATGATGTTGAAGACTTAAAGGATGGAACGAATGAGAGTTGGGAAAGGTTTAAGGAGAAAGAGGGTGTGAAAAGGTATGTGAGTTCAAGGGTGAGTGAGTACCCTCCTCCCATTTCAAGCATAGGGAGGAGTGGGAGGCCTTGGGTTTGTTTCAAGTCCTACAGGAGTGAAGGGAGGTTTGTTCTCGAAGAGATAAGGATTCCCACGCACGAGTTCCTCCATGCTTGTAGAGAGGATGGAAGGTTGAAGCTGAATTTTGTTCACCCTGATGATGAACTTTCAGAAGAAGAAGAAGAAGAAGAAGAAGATGCTGATGTAGGAAGTATAGATGAAGAAGAAGAAGAAGAAAACATGGGTGAAGAAAATGATGGTTGTGTGACAGATCATGAAAATGAACAAAAAGAGATTGATGCTTAAGTGACTAGTCACTCACTTGATAAAGAGCAGAAAATTTGGATGCTATAATGGACAAAAAAAAAGAAATTGAAGCACTGTTGTGATTTTGTATCATTTCTCTTTATTGTTATACTCTACCCAAAAAAAGAAGCATGTGGGAACCATTCTGACCTTCCTATACACCAAAGGATTTACCAAAAATTTCTGTCTCTATCTTTGTATCATTACGTATTTAAAGTATGTTTATGATCATAATGAGATTTAGATCAAATCAACTATTTTTCCTACTAATTACTATATAATTCACATGCACGGCAGGGCTCATAGGTTGCAGCAGGTAGCCATCGTTAATTTAACTGAACAATGGCTGGCTCAGAACAACTAAAGTAATGAACCAATAGTACACAGTAGCAGGTAAGTTTATTGTTTATTACGAGACATTCGGCAAATACTTGATAATATATGTTACGCCATCATATATTGTTAAATGTATTTACACTAAAGATCTGTTAAAAATCTAGGTTTGAGTCTATGTCTCACTTTAGACAAAAACGAAAATGTTGAATACTATATAAAAATAAAGATTCATAAATCCATCACTTTAAGATTATGAGTTGAAAATGATGTAGATCATTTAAGATTATGAATTGAAAATGGTGTCGATCCCTTATACAGGATCAGACTCGATCTGTGTTGTTTGTCATTTGGTTGAAGAGATGGAGTAGTTTCTACTTTGGAGTAAGCCAAATAACATTCCTGCTCCATTGGACAACATCACCATCCTGCAAACACTCTTTGCCAACCAAGGACTTGATTTGAAGGACTTGGTCCTGCTCTCTGGTACTTTTTATTAAACAATTTCTTAAGCATTATTGTTGAAGTATGTCAAATATCTGAATGGATTGTTTAGTTTTAAGGAATTTGCTAATTATGTTGCAAATATCAGAAAGTTGCTTGTAACTAATGGCTAAGGTTTCAGGTGCTCACACAATTGGTGTGGCTCATTGCTCATCATTATCAAATAGCTTGTTCAACTTTATTGGGTGATCAAGACCCTCCACTGGACACTGGACAGTGAATATGCTGAAAATCTGAAAACTTTAAAGTACAAGAACATTGATAAGTTGAACACCACAAAGAACATTGAATTGCTTGAAGGATCACTTGAAAATTTGTTTGCTGAGTTTGCCAGCTCCATTGAGAAAATGGGAAGAATTAAGGTGAAGACAGGGACAGAAGGAGAGATCAGGAAGCATTGTTTAATTATAGACAAAAAATACAACATATATGTTGAATGCATTGCCTTCTGTTGTTTTTTATTTTTCAAATTGAAGTAACTATCCCACTCATGGAAAGTTCTATAGGGTAAAGTATAGATATTTTTTATTTTGAGAACACAACAAATAGTAGCCACACGTTTTAACATAAGTATATCCAAAATTATTCATAGAATTTTTCTAAATTTTGACTTTATAAACTACGATTTTATTCCCTTCGACCCTGCCAGCAAGTAAATGCAGAAGCCAGTGAAGAAATCATTGTTTAATCTTGTGATAGAGACACAGTGTAATCTTTCTGCCAACAACACATTCTTTTTTAGATGATGTAGTAAAAGAAGGAGAAACAAAGCTAAACCTTGTTTGGATGTGTCAGATCATCAATGTATAAAAAGTAATCCTCCACCGGAGAAGCCACAACCAAATCTCTGCCAATATAAACTTATGATTATATCAGTATGATCCAAAATTTGAATTATAATTTCACTGCTCAGTTTACTTCAATGACTACTCCTATAATGCAATATTCAAGCATTGTTTTAATGGAAGCAAACAAGACATAAAATATGGCTAGGAAGAATAGAACTAAAACAAATCTTAATATATTAAGACTGAGAAAATTATAGTGATTGGGAAGGTGATTTGTTATTATTTTTTATTTTTAAAAAGAATTTATAGATTACTGATTATTGAAAAAAATTATTTTATTTAAAAGATATATAAAATAGTTATTATAATATAAACAAGTTATATATATAATTATTTATTAAATAAATTTATTTAAAAAGTTATTATAAGATATACCGATTTATTATTATTTTTATTTAAAATATTTCTAAGAGATAGAATCAAAATGATAGGAAAATATATGGGGATGAAACTCTAAGCTTATAAGATCGTATTAATTTTTATCAAAGAAAAACAAGATTAATTGAGACTATTCACTCAGGAACACATCAAGTCAATGATAATTTTTGTAACTATTGATATTATGGATTTTAAGTTTATGTGAGGTAACATGGGATCCATAGTAGGTGAGAAAATTATTCGTTTGGTAGAATATACTATTAATAAACTTTTACCTCTTTTCTTGTATATGTTCGTTCGGAAGGTTAAAATGGGTTGATTGTTATATGAGATTGACTCGTATGATCCAACGTGTTAGTGAGTCAGACGTGTTGAGCTTTCTTAGATTGGCGAGTCCAAAAAATAATCCAATCCACTTTTTTTTTGGGTCAGCAGACTAGTCCGTCAGATCTGAACCATCTTGACATCCTAATAAATATAAATCGATCTTATAAATGAAATGTTCTAACTATACTAAATATATTTTTCCTCTAAATAAATAAATAAAACAAATATTAAAATTGCAATCATAATATAACAAAACATATATCATATCTCTACATATTAACCTCTACTTCCCTCTACCAATTGCTAGACAAGATAAAAGAAGTAAGAAATTGTTATATATGAACAACTTATTATTGTTACCATTACCAATATTTTAAAAGTAACATGATATTTGTGGTTAAAATGATTCCTCAAATTTAGCTTATTTTCTTTATTCAAATTAAGAATAGGAGCGGTAAGAAAATTAAAACTTGTCATGTATATTTTAATTTAGTAAAAATATGTAAAGTAAATTATAACAACTTTCGCACAGTTAGATTAAGATTTCAAAAGAAACAACGATTTTCAATTTCTATACAATATAAATTACGGATTTCATTATAATTTAACTCACACGGAGAGTTGAGAAAAAAAAAAGGTCATAAAAGAATAAAAGTACAACTAGAACTAGAAATAATTTGGAGAATTAGGGTTTTTTATTGACGCCAATTGAAGTAACTTAACTTTTTAGTCAATATAAAAACATTATTTCTTAACGTTGAGATTATTTAACAGTTAATATAATTTTTTGCTATTTTTTTATTAATATTTGTCAATGTTTTTAACTAATATTAAGGGAATACTATTTTTCTATGGAAGTCGACCAAAATTTTCAATTGAAGTATTAATTTATATATTTGGTATTTTTGTATTTATTATTATTAATAATTAAAATAATGCATTCAAATATAAAAGTTAAAATTTAATAAATTTAAATTACTTTATCTAGCTCAAACATTTTAAAAAGTAAATAATTTAAAATAAAACTAATTTAAATTCAAAATGTTTTAATTTTCTCTTTAACATCTTTAACATGTGCTCCTAAAAGTAGGGGTTCAGCAAAGCTAGCTATTCCTCAATCTCACCCTTTCACCTCCATCTCTGCAATCACCACTGTAGGAGAAAAACCTGTCCGTGAATCCACTTCTGGAGTGAGCATTGTTCACGCCTACCCTTGCCTGCATCTGGTGAGGTCATTTTTTCACTCTTTCTTTTCCGATTTGGGTTCCTTGATTTTTAGAGTGTTATTGCAAAAGGGTCACGTGTGTTTGTAACCTCACCGGAAATTGCTTGGAGCGAGTCCAGATAAGGTGCCGCAGTGATCGGAAATTTCTGCACACGGCTCCACAGTCTGCGAGATGTGGGAAGGATTTGAGAAATGTAACACTAGTCAATCTAGCTTGCAAAAAATAAATACTTTTCATGTATGAAGATGACTCACATCTTTTTCTGACCACATCATTTTCCTAATACTTTTCATGTTGAACTCTGAAAAAATGTTCTAACACGTGCTTCTGGAATTTTTAAGTTCATATGCTTCTCGTGCCTATTATGGTATTCATTAATTATATAGATTGCTTTTTCGGATTCATTCATGATTATTTTGTAAACATAAAATGTGCGGTTATGGACTTATGGTAATTAATGTATACCAATATAATATTTGATTGTTTGTATGGTAAATTGGTAATCATTATGGCCTTCCAACTCTACATATTTTTGTGTGCAAGGTAATTTATACTTGATTTCATGTCTATATTGTGCCATATGCTATCTCGAAGACTAAATATAATTTCACTGTATCTCACTGTATGCAGTGCACTTCCAAAAGAAAGGGAATAAAGGGCAAATAATCCCTAAGTTTGAGAATTGTCGATGGGACTTAGAATCTTATTCCCTTTAGAAAAGTTGGTTGGTCTTGGCCGAATATAATTTCACGGTATCTCTCACTGTATGCAGTGCACTTCCAAAATAAAGGGAATAAAGGGCCATTAATCTTCTGTTAAAGAAATCTGAGTCTAATTACGTTGTTCCTGCGGATGGAGAAGCGTAGAACCGTGGTGGTTTCTGCTCTGCAGTTTTCTTGCACCGATGATGTCTCAACAAATGTCGCCACCGCCGAGAGGTGACTATTTCGCTTCCTTCCTTATTTTCCTACTTACAATTTCAATTTATTTCAGATTCTTTATTCTTGCAATCTCAATTCCATGCCCTGAATCCTGAATTAGTGACGAGGTTTACAAGCTGCCCAGGTTAAAAGATTTAATTTTTAGCCCATGCTTCCACTGGATGTCGCTCACATTCAAAAGGAAACATTATAATATTTTCTTTAGCTTTGGCTCACAGAGACAACCCTGACCGTCCTTACTTCAATGCTTGCAGCTTGTGAACTTTTTGAGCTTCAGTTTTTTTCCCTAACTATTGTTTAATTATATAAGAGTTAATTGGTAGATTGGTCAGAAATGAATTTCTATCCATGTTATGTGATACCTTTGGCTCTTCTGCTGCAGGCTAGTTAGAGCTGCACATAAACAGGGTGCAAATATCATTCTCATTCAGGTGTGTTTATAACCTGGGATGCCCTTCCTAATAGTGCTTCTTTCTTGTGTTACATGTCAATTATAGATTATTTAATTCCATCCAATAGTTTTGTTAACTCCTTTAATTCCTTCATAAGGTTAGGGTCATGTAGATATGTGCATAAATGAATTCTAAGTGTATTCTTCATTCACTGGGTCAAAACCATGTGATTATTTGTTCACAACATCAATTAAAAGTATTCTTTGTTTTAAGGAAAATGAAGATTTAAGAGCAGCAAGCTCCAACATAACAAAGTACATGTTGAGATTGTGGACTAGAAGCATAGATCTGGTTACATTATCAATTTACATGGAAATAATTTTCTTGATTTATAAATCATTTACTCTATTGTATCCGACATTTTATAAGATGGTATTTCTTTCATAAAACTATTTTTTACCATGAATAATACAATGCTATGTTATGGTCCAGAACTTATGGGTCAAACTATGGGACACTATAGATGATAAACCTAGTGAGACATGGGTGAATTTGTTTGACTGTGAGTAGAGTTGTTTTTTCTGCCATATGCCTGTATGAAATGGAATTTGGGTTAGATTTGAATAAATTACAGCCCTACTTCTTCACTATTTATTAATTTAATTAGCATTGTTTTGTTACAAAAAATGTTGATTTCATAATAATGCTTATGATTCTTGACAGTAATTGCTGATATCGTCAGAATATTTTTGCTGTAAATTTATTTATCTTTGGAACTACTGGCCAGACAGACTAACGGATTATTATGACTTTTGATGTTGATACTGACAAAACAGATTCCATATCCTATCATTGTAGGGATAGTAATTTTAATGTTCATTAATCTGATGGAAAACCCTGGTTGGCTGTGTGTTTGAATCACATTAATAATGTTTGACTAATTTCAGGAACTCTTTGAAGGTTATTACTTCTGTCAAGCGCAAAGAGAGGATTATATTCAAAGAGCTAAGCCACATAAGGACCATCCCACAATCCTCAGGTAAAATAATATAAATTAGCTTCTGTGATCTGCTTGTTAGTCACTACGTGCATGCCACTGAACATAGTACTTTTGGGGCAGAGGAACAAACATTGGCATAGCCTTTTATGCTCATCGTCCTATAGTGAATCCTTATTCTTGTTTCAATGTTCATAACGTAGGATGCAGAAACTTGCAAAAGAGTTAGGCGTAGTTATACCAGTTAGCTTCTTTGAGGAGGCAAATAATGCACACTATAATTCAATAGCCATAATTGATGCTGATGGCACTGATCTTGGGATTTATAGAAAGTCCCATATTCCGGATGGACCAGGTATGCAATATTCTGGCCACTTATGTGTCAGTTAGAATGTTTACATCCTAACCCATCAAACAATCTCTCCTACAGGTTACGAGGAAAAGTTCTACTTTAATCCAGGGGATACTGGATTTAAGGTGGGTACCTAAGATAGCCTTAATTGATATGCACTGATTTGAATGAATTTGGTTTTATGGTCCTTTTTTATGACTATTGAACGCCATGTAACATTGAGGCTTTTGCTGAACAGGTTTTCAAGACCAAATTTGCAAAAATTGGAGTTGGTATTAATTTATAATTACTGTAATTGTATGCATTCTATTTTCCTTTCCTATACTGAAACATCTATTAAACGTGTTATGTATAAGATTTTGACTGACAGAAAAATGCTGAATCTGTAAAAGATATGTCCCCAATGTTGACTTTATCTTTGCAAAAGCAACCCAACACATTTTGGAACATGCATTTTTTGTCTTCGTGTGAGATAGCAGCTGAAGTTAACATTCTTATTTTCTGTTACTATTTTACCTAATTTTCATGTCAGCTATATGTTGGGATCAGTGGTTTCCTGAGGCAGCCCGTTCAATGGTGCTTCAAGGTGCTGAGATTTTATTTTATCCTACGGCTATTGGGACTGAACCACATGATGCAAACATTGATTCGCGTGACCACTGGAAACGAGTTATGCAAGGACATGCTGGGGCCAATTTGGTAGGTTTTGTATGCAAGTCAATGGTTACTCACCCACATAATTTTTTTCATTTATGATGTGTTTCTGTTAGGTGCATATCTTGGCTCCTTATATATAATCTGCTTGCAGCTCTTTCTATTTCCATGTCTAGATTCTATAACTCCTTAAGCATTATTTGTTGGATAAAAAACAGAAGATACAATGCTAAACTATGCATCAGAGAAAAGAAAATTTACTGTTTGATAATATTTTCAAGAAAATGTGGAGGGTTGAACCATTTGTGTAAACATTAATACTTAAACTTTCCAACATATGTTATCAAATAATTTTGGAAAATGCAGGTACCTCTTGTGGCTTCAAATAGGATTGGAAAGGAGATAATTGAGACTGAGCATGGAAAAAGCGAGATAACATTTTATGGAAACTCCTTCATAGCAGGTAATTTGACTGAACGGATTTCTTGCTGGCACAGAAATACACTTTACTCGTTGTCCAGTGCAGTCATAAAAAGCTTTTCATTGAAAATATGATATACTTTTTCAGCATTCATATAAACCTTTAACTAATCTTATCTTGCTGTGCTCCATTGCCCCTTTCCTCTTTATACTGTAATAATTCTCTTACTTCATTTTTCATATACTTGGGAAGATTTAGCTGCTGCCACAAGTTCTCTTTTTCTGTCTGTCTTTTGACTCTGTTCTACTATCATACAGGGCCTAATGGAGAAATTGTTTCAATTGCTGACGATAAGGAGGAAGCAGTTCTTATTGCACAATTTGATTTGGACAAGATCAAATCCACGAGACATAGTTGGGGGGTATTCCGTGATAGGCGTCCCGATCTATATAAGGCGCTTTTAACCTTAGATGGCACCAATCCTGTTCAGTGATAGATAAAACATCTTATTTTGCAACTGTTAGAATGATACCTGGAATGGTTTAAGCCTTTCCAAACTTCTAGAGGATTTATCACTCACCAACAAGGCAAGAACAAGGGATAAAAACTGTTAATTTCATGCAATTTAATAAACATGTGGAATTTTTAGTTTAATATTTATATATGTCAAACATTCTTAATTTATATATATATATATATATATATATATATATATATATATATAATATAAATAAGTTCAAAATTGTTTATTTATAGTAAATGTCCATTATATATCAGAAGAGGATTTTTTTTCTCTTCTGAATTTTATATAAGAAACCAAAATTCATGCGTATGGATTAGTTAGAAGGTAAATTTGGTCATTTAGCAATGTATATAAAAAACCAAAATTCAGTATGAACTATAATGCTTTGGGAAAGCAAATGGTGTTTTTGGAAGCTGGCGTATTGTGCAATTGATCTTCGTTCATAATATGAATCTGTGACGGTTGATTGTACGGTTTTTGGGTTTGGTTTTGAAAATTTATGTATCAAGTGCCAGTTATTTTATTCCTCTGTATTTTTATCAAGGCAATATAGTAACATGGTCCCAGTATAGGAACGTTAAAGAATAGAGGAAAAATGCTTTTGGTACGAGGTGGAGCAAGTACGTTCTGAACAACTCCTTCATTACACCTTACAGAATTAGACTTAACAAAGCAACATAGAGCATCTTCACTAACCAACTCCGTTAATTGAATGTCTCAACTTTCTTTATGCATCTTCTATATATACACAGGTACCAGTTTCCACATTACATACCAGAAAAAAATAAATAAAATCTTACTCCTTCTTCAGACCTTTTAAAAGGGTACCTTCCATATCCTATTGTGATGGAGTCAAAGAAAGAGGGTGTGGCATCTGCACCTACAAGCCCAGAATCAAGGAGGACGAGGAGCAATGGCAAAGGAAAAACCATTGCTGAGGCTGCTCCCCCTTCTGTAACAGTAGTTTCCACAAAAGTTACCCCATCCCCAAGGGGGGGATGGAGAAAGGGTGCCGCAATCCTAGATTTCATCCTTAGGCTCGGAGCCATTAGTTCTGCTATAGGTGCTGCTGCCGTCATGGGGAACAATGAGCAGATACTTCCATTCTTCACCCAGTTCTTTCAGTTTCATGTTCAGTGGGATGATTTTCCAATGTTTCAGTAAGTTTATGTTCCATAAAAGTATACACACTAAAAGTAGATCACAAATAGTTACACTAATTAGATGGAAATACCAACCATTTATTTTGGTGGCATGCAGGTTTTTTGTATTTGCGAATGGAGCAGCAGTTGTATTCCTCATCCTCTCGTTGCCATTTTCAATTGTATGCATTGTTCGACCTTTTGCAGTAGGGCCAAGGCTTCTACTAGTGATCGTAGACATAGTAAGTCTGAATTGAGATAATGCATTCACCAACATGTTTTGTTCCAACAATCATCTCACTCAATAACACTTAAAACTGTTGCAGTTTGCAATGGCATTGGTGATCGCAGCTGCTTCAGCTGCTGCAGCTGTTGTGTACTTAGCGCACAATGGGAGCCAAGATGCCAATTGGATCGCCATTTGTCAGCAGTACACTGACTTCTGTCAGGTTACTAGCCAAGCTGTGGTGGCTTCTTTCGTTGCTGCGGTTTTCTTAATTTGCTTGATTGTGCTCTCCTCTGTGGCTCTCAAAAGGGGTTGAAAAGAGAATTTGGATGGTAATGGCGGTGCTTCATAGAAGCTTCTCTTATATAATACTATTGTAAAGTTGCAAGAGTTTGAGGTGTAACTGATGTGTGTGAGTGTGCGTGTTACATTAAAGTCAAAAATCACGTTCCAGTTTGTCTTTCCAACACATTCTAGATTGCAAATCTGAGAACAAAGTTAAAAGCCCTTCTTCTCAACTCCAGCTTTAATTTTTAATTCTCATATTATTTAAAAATCAAGCTTAAAAATAGTTTAAATATATATTTATAATGTGATGTAAAATATTTTAACTTATTTTCTGTTAAGTTAATAATAATTAGAATTTAATGCTTTCAATTACTATCAACCTACAAAATATCAAAACACCCCTACAATTAGAAAATAATAATAATAACAACCAGTGATTCTTAATAAATTATATTGCAGTATACTCTTAACAAAATTTTACACTATATATTAAATTTGTTATATGTATATGAACGAAGAAATCATAAGAATTCAAGTTTGAGTTTCGGCTCTACAGGAAATTGAATATTAAAGAATTAGATCTATAAATTCATCTGAAAGATTTGAGTTAAAAGATGATTTCATAGGTTGAACTCATATATCGTTTCATATATCGTTGGTATTGTGTCTTTTTGGAATACTCAAAAGGCTCATATACAAAAGAAGACTTGCATGTCCACTATGATTTTGGATTAGAGTTTATATCAATCTTTTTTATATGAATTCAGCTCATGTTTAATTTGTATTCCCCCTTAACATAGAAGAGGAAATTAAGTTAACTTAGAATGACAGAATCCAAATTGATGACATTTACTGTATAAATGTCAAATTCTTGAGTTTTTTTGTTTGAAAACCAAATTGAGAAAATAGTGATATTTGAAGAACCAGAATAACAAAATCTGTGATGAGCTCGACATGAGAGAAACTGTCAATGCTTGTGATGTAACATGTAACCTTCTGATTTCAACGATTTTCACAAGTTACATTTGGTTTTCTCATCAGGGACACTGATTCATCTTTTATGAAGTTATTGACAATTTGCATTAAAAAAAGTGACCGAATTTAGTAATTTGTAAGTATTAGTTGCTCCAATATGTGACACCTATTACGCAGCTGGAACTGATGTTTACTATGCTCATTCTTGTTTTCATTTTGGCAGTCCGCAAAATTTAACAACTTAAACGCCTAAAAACAACTAGAATATTCTCTCATCTTCTTCTTCTTTTTTTGATAAAGAGTATAATATTCTTTTAATTATTCTACCGAAATAGTATTGTGCGATGAACTTGGAGTCCTTCTTTTGTATCATTCTGTTATTTTTAATGAAGAAAGGATGAATGAGATGTTGACAATACATGTGGACACCATAATGTCTTCATGCATTACCCATTTCAGTTTACGGAACTCATAATGTTATAATCAAAATAAGCATAAAGAAAATATAAAGATAAATTACCTAGACCTGAAAGAAAAAAAGAAGAATATACATAGTTTCAAATTCTTACTCTTTTTTTTCTTTAAATAAAATTTTAAATTTTAAATAACCAAATCACTACGGTAAATTCTTATTATTTCAATTTTTTTAACATATATTATAACAGTGTTTCAAATTCTAAATAAAATAAATTATATCTTATAAAGATTCTTCATTCACACACCTTTCACACTTTGTATCCTTGTTTTTTTCCTTTGTGAAGTATGATTTATATCATTTGTAAGTTCGAAGAACATTTTTGTTTCTCAAGGATATCAGAGACACTCTACATAAAAAGCAATTATCCATTCTAATAGGTTAAAACAAAAGAAAAGCTACAAGTATAACTTGTCTCTATTTGGTTGGAATCGGCATGAAGAGTTACCCATGCAGAACATTCTTGTTGCAGTCTCTAATAATTGCAGACCACAACAGAGGTTAACCACTTTGAAATCTCCATAGTTGCTATAATACAAAACTCCAACACACAGCAGAAATCCCTATAAATAAACATTCATGAAATTTGAAACACCACACTCAAGACAGTAATAGTAATATTGATTTTAATCATAACCTTAATCATGTCTTCCACCACCTTTAAAGTAGTCACACTGATCATATCAGTTTTCAGCATCATGCAGATATCTTGTGGTGGTGACCCTGACATTCTCACAGACTTCATAGTTCCTCCCAACACCACTCTTGATGGCAACTTCTTCACCTTCACAGGCTTCCGTTCCTTGTTTTCACCCAACACTCTCTCAGCTTTCAAAGTGCAGAAAGCAAGCAGAGCAGAATTTCCTGCTGTTGATGGACAAAGTGTTTCATATGCAGTGCTTGAATTCCCCGGTGGGAGTGTGAACCCTCCACACACACACCCTCGTTCTGCAGAGTTACTCTTCAACGTTCAGGGTTCTCTTCAAGTGGGGTTTGTGGACACAACCAATAAACTCTTCACTCAGACACTAAAAACTGGAGATGTGTTTGTTTTCCCAAAGGGTCTGGTGCACTTCCAGTACAATTCGGATTCTCAGAAGCCTGCAGTGGCCATATCTGCCTTTGGAAGTGCCAGTGCTGGGACTGTGTCGATTCCAAGCACCCTCTTTAACACCTCCATTGATGACAATATCTTGGCTTTGTCCTTCAAGACTGATGTTTCCACCATTCAAACTTTGAAGAAAGGCTTTGCTCCCTAAGAGAGTGATGATGGATGGAATCAACAGCTTCCACAGTGTGACATTTTGCTTGTTTTGTTAACAGCAGTGTATTTTGCAGTTCAATAATGAGCAGTTCTATAAAGGGGTGTGAGATGCAGAATGCTTGATCCAATTATTGCTGTAATTGTAATCTCCCCAAATGCAATAAAGAACCTTTTTTTTTTGTTACTATGGTGAGTGACTTATCCAAATAAATTGTTTTTACCTCTTTTATTATTATTTTTTATGTTTAAACAAACAAATAAAAATTTATAATAAATAGTTTTGAAATTAAAATAAGTATATTTACTCTGAAAAAATAGTTTAGACTCTTAGATATTTTGAGTGCATCTCGAAATTTAGGAAAAATAATTTTGACAAACTTTTTTTATAAAGTTTTAACAATGTCAACATGTCATCACTCAATTAGCTAAATATTTTTTTAAAAATAATTTATTATGGTTTAAAAATAGAAGATAAAGGTTGTGTGAATACTTTGTAAAAATTAACAATAACTTTATCAAAGTATCGAAATCCCGAAATTTATAGCTTCCTTGAAATGTTTAAATAAAATCATTCAATGAATATTTAAATTGGTATTATCAAATAGATAATTCATTCAAATTTTCATGTGTAAACGAATTATTGAAAAAAAAAATCTACTAACATATAAGTCCACTGATATTAATTAAAAAAAAATAAATATTGTTTTCGTCCCTTAACTTTGACTGAATTTTGAAATTAGTTTATTTTAAAACTTTAGATCAATCTAGTGATTCATTTTTTGAAATACGTGGATTTAGTCATTTTAATAAAATTTTGTTAAGTTTATTTGACGTTTCATACGTATTTCAAGATTGTATTTGAATTGTTTATACTGTACTGTTTGACACATTTTTGCTTTAATGTTAAGTTTAATACTATTATGAAATGCGCTTGAAATATCAAAAAAATCTAACAAAATTTGATTAAAAAGACTAAATACACTTATTTTGATAGATGATTGACTAAATTGATCCAAAGTTTTGAAATTGACTAATTTCAAAATTCACTAAAAGTTAAGGGACAAAAAACATATTTAACCCAAAAAAGAATGTATCTATGTATATATCAAATATTTATAAAGAACTTATATATAAAAAAAAATCAACAACCTATTTGGATAAAAAAAATTGAATAAGATAAATCAATAGATCAATTTCTATTTTTATTCTAAAACTATTTGTTTAATCTTCAACAAATTAAAATTATGGTCAATTTTAAAATAATAATATCCTTACTATATCCTTTTTTCAAGTTGATTCCTTATTTACTTACCACTAGGGATGGCAATTAGGGCTTGGCTGCGGGCCAGGGTAGTGAGCCTGCAGGCCCGCGCGGGCTCGGCTAGCATAGGCCCGCAAGCCCGCATAAAATTAAAAAAAAAAAAAAAAATTTCA
>Ga0214543_1002216_pt1 | contig 38270 bp, 15 predicted proteins | sample CNSS2metaG_FD_160094 | JGI IMG/M metagenome (GOLD analysis project Ga0214543, IMG submission 160094) | Root nodule microbial communities from cowpea collected in UCLA plant growth center, Los Angeles, California, USA - CNSS2 | ecosystem: Host-associated > Plants > Roots > Nodule | place: USA...
TCTATTCTAAACAGGTGTACCTCTTTTTCTGAGAAGAAATGAAGCAGATGGAATTTCACACCTCAACCACGAAATTTTTTGCAGTGACCACGAAATTTTTTGCAGTGAAACTGAAAGTGAAACTGAAGAGGGGTGCAGGGTATATAAAAGACTGGCCGGTAATTAATTCAGGCAGCCAACTAACTCTGCCATTCATAATTGCGTCTACCTAATTAAACTTTTTTTATTTATTTAATTTTCCAAGGGCATAAATGGAAGAGCATGAATATTTGGAGGTGCAGAAGAAATATTGGGGGTGCAGGAAGAAACCCCCAAAAAAGAAAAAGCTATTTTTTGCGGGCTTATACATGTGCCGAGTTTTCAAAGGCCCATTTGCATAATCAATGTAATTAACAAGTGGGTAAATGAGGAAGATACTTTTATTTGATGCAAATTCTCTTTTATTTTGTAGCTGTATTAAGTTTGCTTCAATTTAATCTTTTATAATTTTGAAGTGATTGAAATAATATTTTCATCTGTTTAAAATTAACTCTATTGATATTTAATTATATTGGTGGTTTAAAATATTCTTAAAAGCAACATATTTTGGTTTCTAAAGAATGTTACTGATTAAAAATTGCTATTAGATAGATCATGAATAAAAAGAGTTATTTCCTCAATACAATAAATGTTAAGTTTGGCACCAAATCTTAGGACGAGGTTTAACTTTAAAGCAAAATCTCTACATTCAAATAAATTAAATTCTTTAAAAAGTAAAAGTGAAACGATAAATAATAAAAAATAATTTATATAATTTGGACAAAGATTTTTTTTTTCTAAATTATAAAAAAATGAATAAAAGCATGTGGAATCTTATAAAAATAAAAAGTCTGGTTTTAAAGAAAAGGTAGGAACAAAAATAAAAATATATAGAAATAAGATATGAGACTTGTAATTTATTGTTTTTTCTCCCACATATATTTTTTTTTATCATAGAACCCACTCACTTTATTTTTTTGTGAATTCAAGTATGGGTATAAGTCCCACAATGGGTAAAAATAAGAAACTTGAGTATTATATAAGAATGAAAACCTTTACATATATTGTCTTAAGTATGTCTGTTAAAGGTGATGTCAATTTGGTATAAGCATTGTCATACTTGCTTGATTTGGATCGATTGAATATGGAATGGATTGTGGTAGGAAGCTTGGAATGATGAAACTAACATGAAGTGAAGAGATGGAAGTGTTCTTGGAGATAGGGGTTCAACCAACTCTTTGAAGGAAGAAGGCTACTAGTTGTGAATAGAGAAGAAGTCTATTCTAGGGAACTTTTAAGACTAATGAAGTGCACAAATGGGGTTTCCACCCATTAGGTAGGTTGTTATAACCTAAACACACCCTAATTTATTCTAAGCTCAAATATAAGCCTAAAACTTTACATTACTTGGCCCAAATATAATGTCTACATGTTTTATTTTACTTTGTAAATTTTAGTATACACTATAGTTAACCTCTTTCTAGATGATGTTAGGCCCAATAAGGAGGGTTGGAGGCTAAATAGAGTTGAGAAGTTCATGATCCATGTTTTAGGTCCTAAATATCTTATAAGCTCTTGGTTCATGTTTTAGGTCTTCTTATGTATTTATTTGTGAGTGGTATAACTGGACAGTTTCTATCATCCCCTCTATCTTGAAAATTATCTGTCTCCAAATCTATATGATTTTCCATAAGAACAAGAATTTGTGTTTAGTCATTTTGCTTTCCTCATCCAGGATCAAAGATCAGTCTACAATAAACATAAAAGGTAAGTTGTATATATACAAACATCCTAATAGTAACTCTTTTAGGGGAATATTTAGACAAGACATGTCTTCCAACGTCCATATACCCTATATCAAATGAATGACAAAGGCATATGTTGTTAGGAATAATTTTATATCTTCCTTATGTTGTTTCCTTGTTAAGTGGATTTATTCCTTAGGAAACTCAACACAAGGTTGATAACAAAAGGGTTCTTATGTAACACACCAAAAATTGGTGCTACTAGATGTACTTTAGAAAAGTATTGTTTATTTGTGTAAAGATAATTAATTTGTATTTATTTAACAAATACCAGGCTAAAAAAAATACATCAATGAAATGTATTGTCTATTAAACATAAATGATATTTATATAGTTAAAATGTTAATATACATATAGATGTATGTAAGAGAATTTTGTCTATACTTTTACAACAAACTAAAAATAAGTCTTAATTTAAAATACATCACAAAACAAACTAAACTATATTAGTTGTAGATTTAACAAAATTAAGATTTACATAAAAAGTCAAGACAGATTAATTTCATTGTTACACGTAAAGTCTTTATTTCTTTTCCTCTGAAAAATGAAGAAAGTAAGGGTGAATATTTTCTCCACCTCTAAAACATTATCATAACATCTCAAAGTTTACAACATAATTATTCAAATTGACTTCCAATTTGAAAGAACAACTTCTCAAGGTTTTATATTTTCATGAATCATAACCAATCATGCCAAAAATAAAAGTTGATCACAAAAATAAAATCATGACTTTATATTTTGAGTTCAAGATCGCACACTTACCATTATCAATATTTTAATAATCATATTATATAATTTGAATTCAAACTCATCATTAAACTCATCGCATAGTCATCTTTTAAGTACTTGAGGCCTTTAAATGATGACATTATACCTTCTAGGTCATAATGGTTTTATACCAATATGGATAGTTCCATTAGGTTGTACGCTTTCACGGATACAATGTGTACACTACACTACCTTCCTATTCTAAAAGTATAGTCAAGATGACGACTCAGAATAGAGTGTGAGGCTTGTGATTTATTTCTACCCAACTAATTGTGTACATCAATCCAGGGTAATCATATCACCACCCTCTATTCTTCTAAGTCTATCTAACCTTTATCTGGACTATATACCTAGTGTATCTTTGTAGCTATCCATACAGTCCTTAAATAACATTATTTTCTCATCCTTAATTTGATTCACCATAATTTATTTTGCAATCATCATTCCACATTAACTTTGCTTATAATTATTGTAACCAAAATTTATTCACAAAATTTTGGCATCATAGTGAATGCATTTCGAACCTATCAAAATTTTTAACACAGTCTTACAGACAACCAGTACAATACATATATGTATGTTATATACTTATTTTAGTGCTTTGAGTATACATCCTTTATTCATTAGTTGACTTAAAGTATTATACCAGGTTGTTGTAAAAAAAAATAGTATAAATAATTATTGTATATATTTTATAAGTAAAACAACAAACTTGTTTTATTTATAACTTTTTGTATAAAACTTCAATGGAGGTGATTTTTGAACCTAACCGTAGGTTTTCATACCTAAGAAATCCATTTTGGGTAGCGCGTAATGCCATATTAGAAAGTTTAATAACACATATTAGATTGATCTGTTAGTCTATTTGAATAATCTTTGCCTTTCTCAATTCTTAAAATAAGTATAATTTGAATTAAAACATTCTCATAGTACTAATTAACCAATTTGATAACATTATAAACACAACATGCTATTTGCATCAACAAATTCACAAAACAATTAAGAAATTGTTTGGTCCAAACAATTCACATATCATAATACAGATGAATATTTGAAGAATAAAAGATAAAAATAGTAAGTTTCTCTTAGTCAGAGTAGAAAAACCCTTACTCAAAACTACTCATAAAGTTCTAATCCTCACATATGCTATAATTACAAAACGAAAATCCCAATTAGATATCTAAACATATCCTTATGATCATAGACAAATAGAGATTTACTTTAAATTATTTTAACTCACATGCATTGGACCACAAGTCAATGCAACTCAAAATGTTATCTGATCGCATAAAGTGAGCAAAAGGTGAACTTACCATTTTCTTAACTCTGATAAGTTGGATGTGTAGAGTTCTCTGTAAGGATCGCTCATATAGTCTCTTATATTCAAACAGATGAATAATAGAATTATAATTATAGAGAGAAGGTAGAAGATAGTTTCAAAAAATGTTTCTAGAGATATAGTAATTTTTATAAAATGAAACTCAAGTGATAGTTATTCAATTTACATTTTGACCTTTTATTAATAAAATAAACGAGCATCATCTTCTTAAATTATTTTTTGGATGGTTATAATAAAATTCATTTATATAGACCAACCACTACAATTATCAAATCTTTTTAATATAAAATAAAATGAAATTATAAATGTGAATGTGCATATATTATTTTGCTTTAATATTATTATTTTGGTATAATATTTATTCTCATTTCTTTAATTTTTTTTCTTTTATACATAATAAAAAAGAATATTAATTTAAGTAGATGAAAGTATCAAACTTTCCAAATACATGCTCAACGGGTTTTTTTTCCCATTAACCATTAATGAAATATAGAAGCCCAATTATCTTCGAAGGATGCATGATGATTAGTTTGTTTATATTTTTATTATATTTTTAGCTACCATTCATACATCTACGCTTAAATTAATATAAAATATTATAAATAAATAAAAGTCATCATTTCTCTTCAAAAAAATTAGAGAAAACAGCGGTTGTCGTCTGTTCACATTTTTTTTTATTTTCATATAAATTTGAGTTAAGATTAATAATATTTATTTTTAAAATATATATAATATATTTTAAAATAATTTTTAAATAAAGTAATTTAAAAAAAGAAACTTTTTAGAATAACGATCAAAATAAAATAAATTTTTAAAATAACAGTTAAAATAAACTATTTATAAAAATTAATTTTTAAAAAATAATTAAGGATAAATCTGAAAAGTGAAAAGTGGACAAAAAAAGTGAATTCTCTTTATATATTATTAGCATAGACACAGGCACGATAACGCCTGTGTGTACGCATTTTTTGAATATTTTAATATTATTAAGTTAATAAACAAAATAAAATTATATTTATCAAAAATAAAGTGAAATGTATAGAGAAAATATGAGAAAATAATTGTTAAAAATAGGAAAAAAGAAAAAGAAGATAAGTAAATAGTTTTATAAAAACTTATAACAATAATCGTTAATTTTTAAAAATTTAACAAATAATTAAATTATAAAAGATAAAGTTGAAATTATGAAATGTGGACACAAAAGAGGAAATCTCTTTATATATAATTATAGATTATAAATGAGTATTTTGAATAAAAAAAATTTTAAAACGTTCCAACTGCTAATATATTCCATTCAATTAAAAGACCGTTTGATTATTATTTTTTTATAACTTACACATGTATGTTTTATCATTTGTGCGTTTAGTCTTTGTTTGAGATAACATATTTTTTTTAATACAAAATTACTGAAATTGATATCAATTATATATATACTATATATTTATTTTAATTTTTAACGTTTGTTTTGAAGAAAAATGTTATATGTAATACTTATTTCTTTTTCTGTTGGACCCTCATTAAATTGTTGAATTGAAAAAGTTAAAACTTCTTTTTGAATCGCCCCACACCCAAGTGAGTTCATGTGCGTCTGCTCTGTATCATAACGTTTTTACTTTTTTATTTTTTCAACAAAACATTAATTTGATCTGTGAGATTCTGAAAAACGGCAAGAACTGATTTTTATTTTAATCCAACATTTAATATGGAAAATAAAAGTAAACCTACCTTTACTGGTTTTTTCTGTAATCCTCTATCCTCTTTTGAACCTTCTTAATTTGTATGGACAATATTATAGTTACAGGCAGGATATTACTTCTCACATTTTTTTTGTTTAAAAATCTTTTTTCCTAAATAAATTAATCCTATGAAGGAAGCTTTGTGAGATCATCCGATTGTGAATTAATTGGACATAAATGTTCACCTCTAAACAAAAATTAGGAAAACGATAGCAAAATTCCAAAATTGAGATGAATATTAGTATAATGAGGAGAAAACTAAGAAAAAAAAGAAATAAAGTGAAACATGTTATAAACATCTGATTATGATAGAAAAAACAGAAACAGAAGATTAAAATTAAAACGCGGTAAGTAAATATAGAAGAAAATTAAGTGTAAACCTAATTACTATAAACAAAAGGGCAAATCTTTTTCCAAAATAAGTTAAGTTTATTAAGAAAATAATTTTTTATAAAAAAAAAAAAACAGAAAAAAGATAGTATTGTGACAAAAAAAAAATGAGATAACAAAATTTAGAGTTAAATATGTTTTTGGTCCCTTAACTTTAGTGAATTTTGGAATTAGTTCATTTCAAAATTTTGGACCGATTTAGTCCTTCATCTTTCAAAATATTTGGATTTAGTTTTTTTATAATCAAATTTTGTTAAATTTATTTGATGTTTTAAGCGTATTTCAAGATTGTATTTTAGTTATTTATACTGTTTGACACATTTTTGCTTTAATGTTAAGTCAAATACTATTATAAAATATGCTTGAAATGTTAAATAAACTTAACAAAATTTGATTAAAATGACTAAATTCACGTATTTTGAAAGTTGAAGGACAAAATTGGTCCAAAATTTTGAAATGGACTAATTCCAAAATTTACTGAAAGTTAAGGAGCAAAAACATATTTAACCCCAAAATTTATTATGTTTAACCTTAAAGCAGAAATCGTAAATAACATGAAATTAATATGGCTAAAGATTACATGTAGCTTGTAATAAGGCTCTCAATATGGTGGGGAGGAAAAATGTGAAATTACCAAGTTATATGAACATAGCTTAAGTTGTGTTTGAGTTTTCTTTTGTTCATGTTAAAATTCGTCCTAATTGACCCTATTAAATATTGATTTTAATCTATGCTTACTGTGAAAGGAGAAAAACCAAATTACAAGATCCAAAGTAGTATCGATATGGTAGAAAGGAATAGTGAATTGAAGGACCGTAACTACAATAAACATTAAGAGTTTGACCACCAAAACATTCTTATTATTTTCCTCTAATAAGAGAATTAGCAAAGTTCAACACACAGAATACCAATTCACGTGAAAGTCTTTTTTGAACTAGAGAATGAAAAAGGAAAAAAAATAAAATGTGAAGAATGAAATTATTGTATTTATGGACAAGAGAGAGAGAGAGAGAGAGAAGAGAGTGAAAAAAAAAATGAAAAGTTTGAGAAATTTGATTAATGTGATAAAATTGAAAAGGCTTGTAAATTATATATTTAGAAAATGATCTAAATGTTATTACTTTATAAATAAGGGATGATAAATGAACTCTTATTTGTGAGTGTTATTCAAATCTTTTGTAATTTTGTCGAAAAATATCCATATAAACTATGTCGTGATATGTGCATGGGATCTTGTTCCAATATCGTATCTGTCTTTGTATTACTTCTGTTTTAAATTATTAAAACATTTTCATATAATTAGATAATAAAAATTTAGATTAACCTTTCTTTGGTATACAATATTTTTACTCTTCTATACAATTATTTAAATTTATCTAATTATTATTTGATACTTTATTTGATATTTATACAATTGTAATTTTTTTCTTGACATTTGATTGAATAATAGAAAATGTTATCACTTGGACATTGAACACTTAATAATATCATGTTTTATTTATTCTGATTTTTTATTTTTGTAAAAATATTATTTAATTAATATTTGAAATACTATAACAATGGGTATAGTATACTCATTTCCTTGATAAGAATAAAGATAAAACAAAAATTTCATATCCGTTAAAAGTGAGGATGGGAATTAATTTTTACTTCAAGAATAAAACGATGAGATAATCAAATTTATACTAACTTTGAGACACTCAGATTTAATTAAGAACGAAATACAATTAACCGTTTAATGTTTAAAGACTTAATAACCACACTTAATAGTCAACATTGGGTTAATCTATATATTTTCTATAAGTACATTATTTGATATTTGTCAATATTTATTATTATATAAAATAATTTGATAAGAAAAACAAAATTATTAATCAAATTTGCAATAAAATTAAAATATAAATAAAAAATCATTACAGAATTTGAGTAGAAGTAAAAATGATAGATTAGAAAACAAAATTAGAATAAGTTCATCAAATAATAAGCTTATATAAAGAAGTGATAGTAGAAACTATTTCACATTTAAATTTATACCTTGAAAGTAATAAATATTAAATTAAAAATATAATTCCTCATTTTAAATTTAACTTTCTATATTAATTTTAAAATATTAAACTTATATTTCTTATTTTAAAATAGATATCCTAGTTTTAAATTATAATTCCAAAACATAATTAAATCACAACAAAAACCTGTTATTATAGTATCCTTTATGTTGAAACTTTTTATTTGTATAAACAATATTATATATCCGGTAGGGTTTTTAATTCTCTTCAAATAAAATACATATGGTATATTATGAGTTGAGGTAATTTTGCTTAATCATATAACTTTACATAATTGATTATATTATAGTTATTGTAATTTTATATTTCAAATGATATGTAAAAAAAATGGCATTAATAATACAAGTCAATTGTTTATGAAATTATATTTACAAAACTAAAAAATAAAATATATTTATAATTTTCTCATGAATATTCAAACGTAACTCTTCATATATCTTTACAAAAAAATTATTTTCATTTTCTTTCATGTAATCATTTATTATTTTCTTAACTTAATTTTTTTCAACATATATATAAAATCTAATTATGTATCAATAAAATCTAACAATCCTTAAATTTTTTGTATATATAGCTATGGCATTCCAAAATCATTTGGTTAACAAATATAAGTCATCAGATCACTTAAACCAACTAAATAACTCTATCCATCAACTCGAAAGAATTAGATCTTGTTGAATTCTTCCTATATAAAGAAAAAAAACATCATAATGTCTTTTTCAAGTATAGTAGCACCACTTGAATTTACCAGTTATAATTATATGGTTCCACATTTTTTCAATCAGTTGAGTATTTGATTTGATGTGAAAAATCCAGAACTGCTCATCCTTATCTATTTTGATGATTGAATGAAACATAAAACCAAACAAAAATTTAATGAAAGTTTTTAAATGACATGTTGGAGGGTTTGAACTACAACTTCATATACAAACACTTCAATTCAAAAGTCTACTTACTATGAGTCCTAAACATCATGAAATTCTCCTGGGAGATGTTGGAAAGTAATGTAAAATAATAATAATTATTTGAAGTAGCGATGTCAATAGGACGGGTAGTAACTTCCCTATACCCTATCCGTTAAATAAATATTCGTCTCGTGCATGTACCTATATCTGTCAGGTATCCATTATTGCGATTACCTGCCTATTTTTTTCATATCCACGGGTATCTACGGATACCTGCGGGTATTTACAAAATTATTTAAAAAATAAAAATTTAATATTAAATTCAAATAAAATAAAATAAAATGCATCATTGTCATAAATTTTAAATAAAGTTCAAATAAACTCAAGTCTATACAAGTCCAAATAATTATAAAAATAAATATAAAATGACGTAGTGCTTTGATCAAAAAGTTCACTTTCTCTGATTGATTCCTGAAAAATAAACAAATAATAAACCTCAATTGCCACGTGCCAAGTATTCTTATTTTTATTCCATCATTTGACAACTAGCATACCATAAACGTCACTATCTATATAGGATATAGGGTTTGATGTATATGTCCAATTTCAAAGAAAGGAAAGAGAAGAATGTTAAGCGGTGTACCTGAAAGAAGACAACGAACCAATACTTGAAAATGTGCAACTTAGAAAAAAATAGGTCACAATATATTTATTTTTATATATATATATATATATATATATATATATATATATATATATATATATAAGGATATTTCTGTGAATTAAAGTTTAGCGAGTACGAGTATCCACGAGTGTGGATACTATGATACCCATATTTGTTCTATTAACATGCGGGTATAAAAAATACTAGTATCCGCGGATAGCGAGTATCCATTTTTAATATCCATTTTTTATCCGTTGTGGATTTTATCCACAAATACCCGTAGGTACGAATTTTTTTTACATCCCTAATTTAAAGCCAGATAACATCAAACTCTGGTGCAATCTTTATAGAAATGTGGAAATTAAAATAAGTTAAATTCATTAAACAACTAAGGATACATCTTAAGCTTCCTGTAAGAGAACAATAATTTTATTTCAAGGATAATTTTACAAGTTACAGGATTACATATTTTTATTATGCTAACTTCACTTCTTTTATTTCAAAACGTTTTTTCTAATTTTCTATTCAAAATGTGTCAGACAAATAAAACGTGATTGGGTTAAGCCTTTTGATCTTTGTGGCCCCTTTGCGAAATTTGTTTATAAATAAGAAGTTTTATAGACTTAGAGACCACACTCTACTTTGTAAGCTTTGCGGCATAATCTCCCATAACCATAAGATTAAATTTTCTCTCTTTGTTAAGATTTATAAATCTTTTGCTAGATTTATAATTTTTTCTTTCTTCACACACTTCTCACTTTCACATCTAAATTCTTTCGCAATACCTTTTAAGTGGAGGAAGCACACACATCACTAGTTCTTCACCAACTTTTGTTGACAAAAGTAAGAATGTCTTTTTCTTCGGATTTTATTGATTTTGTTGGACGAGAATACTAAATCTTTTCTATAGAATGATTCCACGAAAAAAAAAAAGTCAATTATTTGCTTTTGTCAGCATGTATGCATAAAATTTATGTTATTGTGCCATAGAAATATTTCTGGACTCATTTTCTAGTATTCTTGTTTGTAGGGTCAAGATCTGCACATCTGTTTCAAAGGGAAAATTCTTAACCGAGGTAACTTTTTTCCTTTGTTATAGACACGCAGCCAATTTCATGATACTTTTATTAGGAAAAGCAAAAGCAATGTTGTTTGAAAAAATCCCATGAATTAGATCTATTTGTCTCTTTATTGGTATATTTTGTGTGGAATGTGCTTTTCGAATTTGTAAAACTGATTTTGAGGATAGTATATGTTTAGAATGACGGTGTATTTAAAATATGTTGTTTTCTTAAAATCAATCAAAACAACAGACATTTTGGTTAAAATTGATTTTGAAACAAAGTGATTATGTTATGATTTTTTTCCCTCCAAAGTAAGTTTGTTGTAAATTGTGTGCATCCATATACTTATGCAAAATTGATTTAGATAAAATAGATTTTTAAACGAACCCTTATTTACCTTTAGATGTTCTTATGTATCCTAAAAGCAAATATATAAAATTGAGTTTAGATCGTTCAGTTCATTGTGAAAACTGTTTATTGTCACTTCAAATCAAATTGAGATATTTAAGTAAAATCAATGTGCATTGTGGGTTATCTTGTTGTTAATATTAATAATTTTTCTTGTTTAACAAAAGATTTTCAAATGGAGACAAACTCAGTCTTACTCTAATTTCATAATCTAAGGTAGAAACTAATTTTTTTTTTATATAACTTTTAGTTAAATTGAGATTTGAGGATAAAATAAATTTTGGCTGAAATTAGCTATACACAACTGTCTAAAGTAAAAAGAAAAATTTCAAACTACACTCAACATACCCACCAATGCAAAAGTTATGAACATCATTGGTTTGAATTGGATTTTAATTACCAACAATAATCAATTTTTGTTTGTTTTCAAAATAGATGAACCTCTCAACTAGATTTTTTCTTGTTCAGCTGTATTTTTTTATCAACAAAGAAAGTAATAACATTAAAATGTTGCTAGTGATTCATTAGGGGTTAGGAATGTCTTGTTTTAAATTAGGGAATGTGTAATTACTTAAGTACAATGCATTCAAGGTATGAATATAATTGGTTTTATATGGACTAGGATTTACATCTTAGTACAATGTATTAAATCGAGAAGTTATGAGTATAATGAATTAGAAATATATCATATTTAATTTTAAAAAAAATATATAGATACTGGAAAATTCTGTGTACAAATTTTGTTTGTGATGATATTAAAACAGATGGAAAAAGTTGAATTATTTTTTGAATATGATTTAAAAGAACACTTTAATTCACTTGTATATGGGTATTTTTTTTTTTCATAGTACAGTATTTATGACATATGCACATAAAGGTACATAAATATAAGATAGTTATTTTTTGCACTGTGTCTTTGTATAATAAAAGAGTCATCTTTGTATGATTAAATATGTTTCTTTTATTATTATTATTGAAAAAAAATAACACATCACCTTGGTTGATTTCAAGTTGATTGTTAAAGAAATTACTCTGACATTTATTTCTTTTCAAAAATACTACAACATATTTAGGATGGGATTAAATTAGATGGTTATTCATGATTAATCAAAATGACATGTAATAAATAAATTCTTTATTAGTTCAAGGGTAATGAAATCATTATAATCCTGTGATACTGAGCATCCTTGTTTAGGGAAACAAATTGGAAGAGTAAATATTTTTATTAATGTATTTATTTGTCTATTTTTCCTTTCTAATTTTTTTTTTTTTTATAAACATAGAGATTGACATGGAGGATCTAGATATGGAACTTGATTGGGCACAGGTGGATATTCTGACCAATACCAGTCCTTCATTGTTCAACAACTTCACCTATCCTCCCCAGCAACTCAATTTACCCACGGTAAAAACTATCACTTTCCTCTCTTTTATTCCATTTTTTAACATGTTAATTAAACATAGTAATGTAAAAGTAATTTTTCAATAGATGTAATAATAATGCATATTTATTATTATATTTTATAGTCAATGTTAATATTTATTAAGTATATGATATTTTTAGTGTTAATAACAAATTTTGAATATTTACATTTTTTATATATAAGTGATTTTTACTATTCACATCCAACTGAATATATTTATTCGTTCATGTAAAATAGTCATATTTGTTTTTTTAAAATATCAAACTACTTTTTAAAATACAATATTAAAAGTACTTCTACTCTTCTCCATCTGTATCTATTATTGTTACATAACTTTTTAAAGTTTAGTGATGTCAACCTGACTCAGAGATGGTTAATTTACTCTCATTAAGGTAAAAATAAACTAGAAATTTACAAATATAATACTCAAATTTGTACATTGTTACCATTTACTTCTTCTATTTACTCCTATACATTATTAACTTTGTGGATGTACCTAGCTAAAATAAAGGTAGAACTATATGTCAAATTATTGTTCATAATGCAGTGTACTATAAACTCATTTTAAATATTGGTTAAGGTCTTTAAATACAAACTTCATTAAGTTTGTAATTTATCAAATTAGTGAGAAAAAAATAATATTAATCGTTGAATATTATCCTAAATAATGAAATACAGTAATTAAGTTACCATTCTTTTTATAAAAATAATTTTAAACTTAATACCCTCTCACTCTTGTCATATATATATAATCTAAAAAAAATTAAAAAATATTGGGAGCCAAAGCTCCCGCTTCACCCAAGTTCCACGATTAATTCTATATTGTGTTTCAGGACTCCTCCGGAACTATAGTGACAACATCAAATCAGACAACACAGAATCAGGCACAGAATATTGATCATACTTTCAACTTCTCTGAGGAAACAAACTCTGGAAACCTTCCGCAACTTCCTGTGGATGATAGTTATCAGTTACCACCAAACTCTTCTTTAGCTCCATTACCGGATGAAATCCAATCAACCTATTATATACCATCCATGGTAATTTCATGATTAATTCACTAAAAATATATATATATATATATATATATATATATATATATTTTGTAAAATTGCTGACATTCGATTTGATTAGGTGGGATTGGTGAACGAAGGAGCAGGTTCATCTGTTCAAAACCAAGATATGATTCCAATGAATTACAACAATCAATTCTCTCTCACTCAGAACAACAATTTACCTCTGTAGGTTTCGTGGATACCTATATTAGGGATTGTGCAATCATTATATGTTCTCCTTCGTTATAACTTATATTGTATCTTTGGTCTACATTGCTGTGTTGTAGGATGCATGATCTTTGTCAACAAAACACAAATAATGAGATGTTGGGAAAAAATATCTTAACAAACCAAAATTTCAGTGAAATCAATCAGCAGTCATCCCCTTATCCAGGCTTTTTTCAGCAAAATTCAGTGAGTTTAAGCTCATTTAAAAACTTGTTCCAATACTGTACATGCTCTTCATCGACCATCTTTTATATACCAAGTTGATATTATTAATGTTGTCTGTCATAACTCATGAGCAGATGGAGACACTGGGAGCAGGGAATGAGTTAACAAATAGTCATTTCATGACTAACCAAATATCTTCTGTGTTTGCTCAGAACAATCATGCTATTAATTCTCATAATGCCTGGAATTCCCAAAGGTAAATTACTTGTACTCATAGCTGTGCTATTTGAATAAATCTTAAACTATTATGTATTTTATTTGTATAAGAATGATTAATCTATGTCATTTTGTATCATTTATTTGTTTTACCATATTTTTTAAAAGATTTGAAAAGTCATTCTAGCTTAAATTTTTGAATGAAAAAAATGTTCTGTTTTTTGTTCTATACCTTGTTATCATTCACTCAATCAATACATGTTATCTAACTCTTTAATTGTTTTATTTTTATTCTCTTAAAATAAATACTTCACAAACTTTTATATATGTTGTAAGTTTGTCTTGACTTTTGCTTGAGTTGTTTGTCTATTTGTAATATATATGGTTTACATATAATATTGCATAGCATTTATAAAATATATTTAAAATAACTTCTATTGTATTGGTTTGTAAAATTATAATTCCCCGTTTATAACCTGGGATCAATAACTTGGTTGGGTTGTTGTATATATATCTTAAAATTCCTTTTGCATTGTTTCTTAGGAGTGGAATTATTTTAGACGGTCTCTTTTTTGTTACAAACCAATAGTGGAAATATATTTTAAGACTAAATAAAAAACAGTTCAAACAAATTTTATTTATTTAAAAAATTCTAGAGTCAAATTTTACTTATGATGGCATAATTTTTTAAAGTCTAACTTTGACTATTTTTAATGATTGATTTGACTTGTTAATTTATTCAATATTCATATTAAAGATTTTATAATGTATTGGCCAGCTCTAGAATAATTTAATTGGCTACAGACTATCTGAAAGGAAATGAAAAGAAGAAACACTCTATGAACCTAAAACTATTAAACATTATTATTTGAGTTGTACAGTAATTTCTTAATAATTCATTCATTTTTAATTTTGAAAGGTCCCTTTGGATGCAAGATCAAGGAAACCAGTACAATCCATTGTTGCAGAACACTGGTTTTATGCAGCATAACAGCTCCTCATTGAATGGACCTACATCTTTGTCCTCAAGCTTCGCATCTCCTTCAGCACTGAACTCTGCCACTATGGGGTTTTCTGGTACTAGGCCCACTGAAGGACCAAGCTCACAAAATTTTAACACCCCAATGTCTCATATTTCAAGTCTTTTAAGGTATCATATTTTTATTCAAACATGCTTCATATTTTTGTAATCGTCTATAATGTTAACATTTTTCACCATTACTAGACCTGAAAGAGCACAGGGGACGCAACTGCAGCATCTACCCCCTTTTTCTGTGAACACAATCACTTCACAGCGTGCTGACAATGGACTTTCTATACCTTCATCTTTTAGGTATATACGAGATTTTTAAACAATTTATGTAGTGGGTAAAAATTCAAATAAATATAGAACATGTTCATAATTCTTTTGATCTGCTTTAATATATTTGAAGCAACAAAAGAACATGCAAAATCCTTACATATTTGAAGTTCTCATTATATTGTTAAACGTGCAGGACGCAAACTTCAGTACCAAGTCTAAACATGCTGAATCAAAGTGACAGATCGCTGGTTTCTTATGGTCCTTACACTAGTCTGCAGCAAAGTCCAAGTCTAAATTTACAATATCCAAGGGTGAGAATTAATTTCTTAATACTTTTTTTGTCTTTTTAATAATGTGATATTTGTAGGATATATTTGAACGTATATATATAGAGTTAAACTAAATGTGGTAAATTGAACATGAGCAGCAGGGACAGCGAGAACCCCCACGTCGTGGTCGTCCCAGGAAACATTTTGAACCAGGCGAGGCATCTTCACCTTATAAACGTCGAAAGGTAACCATTTTTATTGGCCATGCATGCATGAAGATGTTTTTGTGTTGTAATGGAACCATAATGAGTTTTTTGGTTAACTTTGGCTTGTTGCAGAGGGGTTCATCCACAAGAGAAAATGTTGGGAGATCATCTTTATCCCAAGGAAACCAAACTGCTGCTCGTGTAGTGGTAGAAGATCAGAACCCAACAAACACTTCCTCTGCTGCTGAAACTGCAAGGTTCTTCGCTGCATTTTCCATTTTTTTCTTTTCACTTTTTCAGTACCGATACATAAATACCTACATACACCATATATCAACATATTTCATTCTCTTCGTCTTGTTACTTATGATATCTTCATTTTTCTCTCTAGATTTCTAGAAGAATTATAGTGTCCATCCATAATTTTCCTTCACTTTTATTATCGAGTATAAAAAAAAAAATTAAACACTTTCATTATCTTAAATTTCAGTCCCTTTGTGAATGCTATGTATGATCCTGCATTTGAGAGAGCTGGCGTTCCCATTGACCCCCTTCTCCGGTTATTCAACGCATCAATGTCTGGTAATTACTTCAAATATAAACCATTCAACTTGTTGGAGTACTAATAGATTTGTTTTGATAATTTTCTTCTCAAGTATTATAAATTAAATAACTCTTACTTAAAATAAAATTAATTTATATAGAAGTTAAAAAATGTATATTTTTAACAGCTATACAATAGTTTTTACAAATATATTAATTAATTTTATTTTATAGAAAAAATTTCTCCTGTAACTGTTTATGAAAAACCTATCTCTGATTAGTTATCATAGCATCATTATTCATCATAGAAACTTTTTCTTTTATTGAGATTATCATATTACAAGTCAAATTTACGTTTTGACCTTAAAAAACTTCCAAATATGTGTATCTGATAGGAATGATGTTGTTGTTCACGCAGAGAATTCGAAACCTGCAGGGCCCCAACAATGAACTGAAGTCAAATCCGGAATCGCATTTGAAATGAATATTAATGTCCAGAATTCTTAACAAAGACATGAGATTTTATTTTTCATTACTTTGAAATTTGAAATTTGTAACATTGGTGATCAACTTCTGTACAAGGTGTAGATGTAATTTAGAATTTGATGGCAGATTATTGTTATTCGTTACCCTCCTTAGGTTTTTCTTTTCAGATTTGAAGTTATTGATCTTTAGCTTTAGAAACATTGAATTTTGCGACAATTTGGTCTGAAAGTTTAGCAAATATGTCAAATACTATTACTTTTATCTAATTTATGTTTTTACTGTGATGAATGAATCTATAATTTTTAGAGAACTATTTATATTATATATATTTTGTTGGACAAGTTTTCTCAATAAAAACTTACTTTGGAAAACGTGTAACTGGATGCTCACAAACAATAAGTTTAGGCTTTAGTGTCATTTTTGAATAAGTTTATTCGGAAGAATTTTTACGAAAAAAAATATAAACAAAGTGAAAATAAAATTTTCAGAAATTGAAAATAATTTATATTAAAATAAGAACGGAAAAATGTTATACAAAATTTCTACACATGAATTGATATCTATTACCACGAAACTAAGAATCACCATGGCAAACAAAAAAAAGGAAAACTTTTGACTTCGGTATGGAACTGAAACAAAAATTTCCATATTAGCTTTAAGTTTTGGAAGAAATCACAACATAAAACAATTAAGAAATAATGGAAATGACTTCGGTTTTGTTAAGCAGCCTTTCTGATTTTAAAAAATAATTTAAATTAAGAGAATAATAGATTTTGGTTCTTTAAATAACCATAGCTTAATTTTCTTAAGTTTAATTTTTTTTCTTCTAAATTTAGAAATGGATTAGACCTCACTTCTTTTATGTTTCGATTATTACCAGAATCATAACATAAAGAGGGTAATAAACTTCAATTTTAGTAATAACTGAAGTTTAATGTAAACTTTTTTTTAATATTTTTTTTTGTTTTTTTTCTTGTCTGAAACATGCTTACACCAAATGATGTAGTATGATCAAGCAGTGGAAACAAAACCAAATTAGGATTAGGATTAAATGTAAAATTGTATTACGATTTTATAATAACTTTTAATATTACTTATTTTATGTTTAGATTTTTCAATTGTTCGACACTTTAAAATTGTTCCACAAAATTTCTTCTTTTGTTCATTTTTATTTGTATACTAGAATTTTTTTAGAGTTTTATAATTTTTTTTATAATTTAGTTTGTCATTATTAAAGAACAAATACTTAATTATAAAATTATAAATATAGATGGATAATAATAATAAAATATTATTAAATAATGAAATTATAAATATAGGTAGATAATAATAATAATAAAATATTATTCAATTATGGAATTATAAATATAGTGGATAATAATAAATAATAAAATATTTTATTAAAAAATATTTATAATTTATAATAATGACATTTATACATGTCAAAATATAATGTAAATTATGTTATTTTTAAGTGTCATTATTTTCATTGGATTTTCTTTCCAGAAAGTAAATAACATCATTCTTAACCATACTTATTTAGCTATTCAAAACACCACTTTATAAAATATATAAAGTGGTGCTTGAAAACGTCATATTATATTTTATGACGGCAGAAATTACGACGTTTTCAAAAACCGTCACGCGCTTAAATAATAACATTTGAAAACGTTGTAATATACAAAATAATGAAACAATTTACACAAAATGAAAGTAATAATCGACCACAATCAAATATGCACACGAAGATCAATGCAAAAATATTCATGAATTTTAAGACCTATATATTAAAATATAATGCACTAATAAACTATGAAAAAATGATTAATCTTCTTAAATTGTTCAATTGAACAACTGAAGATTTAATACATATAAATTATTAGTATTGTCTCCTCTTATATTAATTTTTAAAAATTACAATTTCATCAAAAAATTTGGAGACAGTAAATAATATTCGTATTGAATATCAAACGGGAAACTAAGGCTAACTCAATGCAACAACAATCTCAAAGAAACAAAATTTAAACATATAATTAACCAATCCTAAATTCATAAACAATTCAACATATCAAATATACAAAAATATTACATATTTAAAGAAATATAAACATTAAGGCAAGGAAACACAAGGAACCACAACACTGGAGCGTGTTTTGGAAGCAAGGAAACACGACCTACACAATGCCACCAGAATGTAGTATCCTGAACACGAATTGCGCGAAAAAATGTGTTCTTTAAGAAGACATTAACAGAATGAACCTTACGATGGTGGAAATATAGAGGGGATGGAGAAGGAAGAGTACAATGACAACGAAAATGGGGACGTCTTCGTAGTAAGGGAAATGGAAGAACAAGAGTGTTGGTAGGAAGGAGTTAACAGCGATAGAAATTGAAGAACATAAACGTTGACTTTGCAAATGGCGCTATAGCGAAGAGAGAGTGTACGAGTGGAGCTACAATTGTGGAAATGGAGCAACAATAGTAAAGAGTGGCGGAGGAAGAGAAGAACGCAAGTCAAAATAGGGTAGAACACAACTTCTCTACAGTGAGACAATGCAACAAGGAGTTGGCACAAGTGAAAAACTTCATAATGTTTAACCCTAAGCAGAGGTTTAAGCTTCGATTGTTTGTAAAACCGAAGCCTATTGTAAAACTGAAGCCTGAACATGAATAGGCTTCAATTTTAGACAATCTATCTGACCATTCTAAATTTTATTAATTTGTGGAGTTTTTTTATAACCTCCTTAAAATAACCTCTACATAATAATTTTTTTTTTTTTAGTAAAAAAGATGGTGCTTGAGCCATGCGAGGAAAACTTCACTATGAAGAAACTTGAAGCACCAAGATCTAGAGCTCAACTATGGAGGAAACCCAACAAGAATAAAGTATAAGCTTGAAGGAAACCCTCCATGGAAGAAAGGCTCAAAAGATTAACTACCTTATTTGGAGCTGCAACAAATTCTCAATTTCTATAAATTAAGAGGTAGACCCCCTGTTTTGACATCCATAAATCTACATTTAGATCTTAATCTCTCTCCAAAGTCTCTCTCTCACTTCACTTGTAATATCTCTTAGATTAGAGGAGACATGAGGATTGGACAACAACTCCTAGGATTAACATGAGTTGTTGAACTTCTAGGTGTTGGGATTGGATGTAGCTTTTTGAACTTATCTACTAGTACTATTTTACTGTTTTATTTGTTAAGTGATTCAATTCACAATTCATGTGTTATGAATTGGTCAATCATCCATTGCATACATAACTAGAGTTAGGCGAAAGCTAATTAGTCTTATAGATCTGAGTGAGTCATCTAATGTTATTGGGTGACAAACATGCACCTATATGCTTTAAGTGGTGATAGAGTCTCGTTCAACTTAATACAAAGTATTCATTCATCAAGAGTAGAGAAATCACATTGAGTTTAAATTTCTTTAGGTCCCATGTTGCAAACATGAGTCTAGGATTACATTAGTGGAACAATGAATGAACCTTATTAATCCAATACAACAATAATCATGCATAATAGAAAAGTAGTGAAAATATAATCCCAACACACTTTCTTATTGAGTTATACATTTTTAACTTTGAAGTTCTGGATCATCATCATATTTTAGAATCAAACTGTTTTAATTATAAATCCAAAATAGCATCACAAGTTTTGATAAAAATTGATCAAATCCACGTACAAAACGTGGATACAAAACTTGATACTACAATTGAATCAGTGCATTTGCTGGTATGATTGTTCCTGAACCAAGAATCATGAACCGAGGATCATCAATGTGTAAATTAGTTTCTAATTAAAAATTAAAGAATAATTTAGAATCAATAATAAAAAGTCTAAAATGTTATTGGTAGTTAATGTTGAGACCTATTTATACACTAATTCATAAATTAATTTTAATTTTTTTATTTATAATAAAAATTATTTTAGATAGTAATAATTTTTAGTTTATAAAATTATATGTAATTTAATTGATGACTAATTAATTTTTTTTTCTTTAAAATTAATTGTTATTTAATAATTTTTTTTTGTAATGATTTCTATTAAAATAATTTTTTATACAAAATTATTTTTTTCTTTTCGAATCAATTTAATCTTTTTGCTTTCGATTGATACAAATGTTATTAAGAAGGTTAGATGTTGAAAGTATGTTATTAATGCTTTGCACCATTTTATTAATAACATTTTCGTCAAATTGACCGAATAAATTAAGCAACTATCTCTTAAAAGAAAAGAAAATTTAATTCAAATGGAACGAAATAGACTATTACATATTTTTTATTACAGTTTCTAGAACATATATATAATATGTTCCAGTTTTTTTAATAATCTCAATCAGCTATGTAACACCTTATTCTAATACCGTCTTATTATTAATCTAATTATATTTTAAGAGATACTTATTTCTTTTTATCAAATTTTGACTGTTTATAATCTGTAAATTATACTTCTATATTATTTTTTTAAACCTTATACGCATATTTTCTTATTCTTTTTAGAAAAATGAGAGTTTTACTTATTTACATTCATTTTTTTTTCTTTATACTATTATTTCTTTTACATTGTTGATGGTTAATCAGTTGATATGGATGTTGGGATACATATAAAAAGTGATTATTATTGATCGTTTTAGAAGAATCAAGGTTCTAGGTGATAAACAAATGATAAAATTGACCATTAAATTTTATTTAAAAGTGAGTGACTGAATTGGCAATGATTTTGTAGTCCAACTCAATTTTGAAAAGACAGTTGTGATAACCACCGAGAATGAGTATAAAAAATTTGGGATTCCATAGTTGATATTTTCACTTTTGTCAAAGAGACAAAATACAAAAAAATGAAAACAAATTTAATGTAGAATAATTTAATATTTAAAATAAAATATTAATGAATTTCATTTTATTTATATTAAAAATATTTGTTGGAATAAATGAGTTGTTATGATTAATATTTTATGCAAATCTCACATAAATTAGAAATAAAGTATGTAAGTAATATATAAGTGGAAACAAACATCACCTTACACATCAGTTTGTTAAAATTGAATTAGACTTAAAGTGTACGTCTTAAAATGGTATCTGAGTCATCTAAAATCTATCCTAAGGATAAATTTGTTATTTGTTGAATTTATTGTACATCCGCTATTGAATCATAATGACTAATCTAACGCTCCATATGTATATCTTAGTATGAAAAAGGTATATTAGAGATCTCACATTAAATAGAGATAATACGAATTTATAGTATATAAGTACGTATAAAACCCCACCATACAAGCCGATTTTATAAACTTGATAAGTTAAACTTAAAGTTCACAAAATAAAAAATACCACAAAATTATTTCATTGAATAATATATATAGTCATTTGAATCCTTAAGATAAAGCCAATAACTAATTTAATATTACTACTTTATATATAGAAATACAAAGTTAAGAAAATGAAAAAAAAAATTTATCTACTACAATAAAAAAAGAAAATAAATATTAACATTAAGAAAATGTTAAATATGATGGGTTAGAGACAATCATCAATTAATAATTATTATTAATAAAATTTCATAATGTTAGAGACACTTGAGTAAATATAACCGTAAAATAAATAAAATGAGGATAAAGATTCTTAAGTTGATGACAAATAAACTCGTCTTCGTTAGTATTATCCAAATTCATCCTCGTTTTAACAAGGAATTCTCACATTGATTAAGTATGGGTATTAGTATGAGGAATACCCGACTTTTTCAATTTAGTATAGGGATGAGAATGTGGATGTACATATTGTTGCGGGTTGCACAATTGTCTTGTGATGGAGGTCAAGTGGACCGAGTCACAATCCAAGTGTGAGATTCTTTGGGAGACAATTGTTCAGGGGGAGCAAGTGGCGCTTTGGCTATTACGCTCTTAAGTAAAAAGAGTTGCACCCTGATTAAGGGTTATAGCTTTTGGCCTAGTGGTAAACGCTCGATCCTAACACATATTAACCTTGTCCACGTTTCTATATATACCCACCATAATACTCATCCCGCCATATCCTCATCTCCATTTAAATTATTAAAATACTCATAGTCTATTATGTAATCTTATATATATATATATATATATATATATATATATATATATATATATATATATATACACACACACACACACACACATATATATATACACACACACTACACACTTTCTATTTTTTTTTATTTCGTCTTATTGTGTGGTTTGTCATGAAATTTATTCACATCTCCAATATATTTCTCGTCTTATCCCAATTTTTATGCAATTATGTCAAATGATGTATATCAATTAAATATTTTTAATGTCTCACATTTGAATATTTTTACTCTTTTTTAATATTTTTATTTATTGTATATTTTCTTTTCACATGATAATGTTTAACACTATCAATTTAAGCGTTAAATAATATAAACATTTCATTTACTAGGTAATATACAAAATTTCTTTATTCTATTATTATTAATTTTTGTTTCATTTGAAGATCTTTTTTATTTCGCTAAAACAATTTTCGTTATCTATCAATCATGAACTAAGTTGATATTTGAAAAGTTTTCTTAGATCTCTAAGGTATTTTTCAACATATCATATCTTTAATTATATATTTGTTTTTCTTTGTGCGATTTAATTCAACGGTCTCTTAGGTATTTTTCATCTTACACACATTTGATAATTTTTTCAATATTTTTATTTATTTTTATTTATTTTTATATTGTAGAGTGTTATTTTGATACTTTTATATAATTATTTTTAGGTTAAATAATTCCTTTGGTCCCCATTTTCGTAGCAAAATATCAATTTGATCCCTCAATTTTTTTTATCTCAATTTGATCCCTATTTTGAGAAATTTGATGCAATCAAGTCTTTTCCGTTAATGGTGTAGTAACAGTGTTAAATGGGTGCCACGTGTCAGTTTCTAGATTTTTTGAATGATTTTTATTTTTTTTTATTTTTTTATTTTGAATTTTTTTTTTAATTTTTAAAAAAATAAAAAATATGCCACGTGTCAAGCTGACATTGTGCCACGTGGCCGTGATAGTGTCACATGTCACAATTATGCTAGGTGTAGTTTTCTCATTCTCAATTTGATCCATGTATTTTAATTTTTGTCTCAATTTAATCCCAATTTTTGTAAAAATTGTGCAATTTCGTCCCCCTCAAATTGAAACAAAAATTAACTTTTATATAGATGTTATACAAATATTTTTATTAAATTTGATTTTTTTATTCAAATTGATATTTTTATTATATATTTTCAAAAAATCTAAATTTATTTAAATTTGTTTCACATTCAATTTTACTTAAAATTATTTTCAAATTTTAAAATTATTTTTCTTTTATTGTTACATAAACTAGTTAATTTTTTTAAAATTTACATAATTATTCTTTTTACACAAACTAAATAATTTGTATAAAAATTATTGAATTTTACACATTTTAAAAATATGCAATTATTTAAAATATAAATTCAAATAAAAAACAATATTAAAGTATGAATAAAATATCAATATAATTTATGATTTTTTTGTTATTAGCATTATTTTCTATTAACAACTTTAAAGAAATTTTAAATAATTTTAATGTAAAATATAAATTAAAATAAACTTAATCTTGTTAAAAATATTTACTTGAAATATCAATTTTGATAGAAATATTTGTGCACATTTGTATAGAAATTAAACTTGAAGAGGGACAAAATTGCACAATTTTTACAAAAATTGGAATTAAATTAAGACAAAATTAAAATACTGGAACCAAATTGAGAATAAAGAAATGACAACTGGTATAATAGTGACATGTGACACTATCACTGCCACGTGACACGATGTCAGCTTGACACGTGGCAAAATTTTAATATTTTTAAAAATTTTTAAAAAAATTAAAAAAAAATTAAAAGTAAATAAATAAAAATTCAAAAAATCCATAAACTGACACGTGACACTCCATTTAACACCGTTACTACACTACTAACGAAAGGGACTTGATTGCATCAAATTTTCCAAAATATGGACCAAATTGAGATAAAAAAAATTAAGGGACCAAATTGATATTTTGTTATGAAAGTGGGGACCAAAGGAATAATTTAACCTTATTTTTATTTTATAACTCATTATCATACGTGTAATTTCATCACTATAATTGTATAAATAAATTTTATTTACTATAATACAATGATTTAATGTAATCATCATGAATCTTTTTTATCACCATCCAATATATATATGAAGTTCAAAAGATGATAGATTTAAGTTAAAATTTTAATACTATTAGTTTAATCTTTGTTCGTTGGATGATTTTATAATGTAATATAGTTTTTATTAGTGTATAAAAAATATATTTAATTAGAATTTAAAAAATTGAAGTAAATATACATTTAAAATAATTTTTAATTTGAATATTTATTTTTTTATTATATTTTTTTTTAAAAATATTTTTAATTTTTATCAACTAGGTTTCATTAATGTTTGCAAATTTCATAAATATTTTGGTTCTCATGAAATTTTATTTGGTATTCTAATTTAAAATGTATTAATTATAATTTAATTTATTTTTAAATATTTGATATCGAAGAAAAAACACTCTTTTTAATATTGAATATTTAATAATATTGTGTTTTCTTTAGTGTAATTTTTTATTATTTTATGAAAATTAATTAATTGATATTGAAACTCTAATTAAGAAAGCGAGTAGGAATACGAGTATATACTCATTATCCAATAAAAATAAAAATGAGACAAAAATTTAATATCCATCGAATTTTTTAACGAGGATAAATTTTTTGTTTGAGAATAGTTATGAAATATTGAAACATGTCCCTGCCCTCCCCATCCATATTCTTAGGTGAACAAATAATCAAAAAATTAATAAATAAATAAAATAAATGAGATTAATATCAATTCACTAAATAAATATAAATAAATAACTAAATAAGATCATAATTGTTTTTCTAAATTAAAGTTAAGATAAAATAATTTAAGAAAATTATTTTTTAAATATTATTTACGTGTCAAGTTTCAATCAATAATTATTATAATCTAGTCATTTTATATGTAAAAGTCATGTTCAATTAGAGATATTATTAATTAATTAAAATTTTAAAAATATTTATATAATAAACATATTTTTAACACACACACACACACACATATATATATATATATATATATATATATATATATATATATATATATATATATATAAAAAAAAAAAAAAAAAAACTATAAAATTAGAAAAGAAGAAAAAACAAACTAGTTTTATTGATCATATAAAAAATTGACTATTTAAATTGTAAACGACATTTTCCAATCCAGAATATTATGGTTTTAGGTTTAAAATATTTATCTTATAAAATATTTTTATGAAAGTTGAAAGATCTGAATTAAATAAAAAGGAATCATGGAAATAAAAATGATATCTTTTATTTTAAAAACTCATATTTATATTGAAGTGTAAACAAAATATTTAAAAATAAAAACTATTACAAATTATTTATTAAAATAAAAATCGTAAAAGTATGTTAAAAACAATGAGATAGGTTTACTCAAAAATATAATTTACTTTGTTATAAAATTAAAGGATTGAAAATAATACTAATTAAATAATATTAATGTGCATATTAATATTTTTGGACCAATAACAAAGCATGCAGTCAGATTTCAAAACCTGCATTCAAATGAGTTATAACAAAGCATTCAGATTTCTATGTTAGAATATATTTTTTTAAGAAACAATTAAATAAAGTATTAATTAAATTATGTTTTTTTGTAGTTATGTCAATAAAATATAAAAAATATTAAAAATGATTTGAAGCCGTTTATGTGAAAGTCAACATAACTCATTTGAATGCAGGTTTTGAAATCCTGACTGCATGCTTTGTTATTGGTCCAAAAATATTAATATGCACATTGTCCCACAAATATTCTTTAATTAGTATTAAACACAAGACATTCAGTTTCTACAGTTACATTGTTTCTGTCAAACTTAACTCATTTGAATGCAGTTTTGAAATACTGACTGCATGCTTTGTTATTGGTCCAAAAATATTAATATTCACATTGTCCCACAAATATTATTTAACTAGTATTAAATACAAGAAATTCAGTTTCTACAGTTATATTGTTTCTGTCAAATAAAACAACTATATTTAATAATATATTAGTCTAGTTATTTATTACTATCTTTCAAATAATGGTAAAAGAATTTGTAGCAATCAATATTTTCTTAAAAGGTATCACAAAATATATTAATAGCACATTCAATTTATGTTTATATATTAAATATATATGTTTAAGTGTCATTAAAGGCTCTCTTAGAGTTATTTATGAAATACAATTAATTAAACAAATAAAAACATTTAAAAGTATAAATAAACAAATATTTAATATTGTCTTGAATGTTAAAAATAAAAGTTATATAAAATATAAAAAAAAGGAACGGAGCTACAATATTTTTACTCTTAGTAATAAAACTGATCACACACATTTATCAAATAAAAAAACATGTAGAATTTATATTAGTATAATATCTCAGCTATTTCTGTACCTAAATTTGCACATTTTCTTATATCTTTATAAAAAGTTAAAAATAAAGGTTTTCACATCTCTTTACAACATATTTCAGACATATTTTCTTTCGGTAAATTAAAAATAAGATATGAATTAACTTTAACAAATAGGATTAAATATATTTTTTATCTCTCCACGGTGAAATTGAAATTAGTTCTTTTATTTGAAACTTTTTTTAATTTAATCTTCTACTCATATAATTGTGTGAATTTAGTTATTTTAATCATATTTTGTTAAGTTTATAACGTTTCAAACGCATTTCATAATAACATTTTTATTTTAATTTTAGCTAATAAACTATCATGGAACATATTTGAAATGTTAAGTAAACTTAACAAAATTTTGTTAAAAAAAATTAAATTTACCTAATTCTAAAATTTGAAAAACTGAAGTGAATCATAATTTAAAATAAAATAAAAAAACTAATTTCAATTTTTACTATAAATTTATATTAATGAGGTGTTTAACTCTTCAAAATATTAAACTTTAAAGTTTATATTTTTTTTCATTTAAGTCAGACGCGTCATATATTAAATTAGCTAGTTAAAGAATGTGTAAGACAGATGGTGTAATATATTTGGATTGATAAAGTCTAAGAAACTAGCCGAACTGATTATACAAGTGTGCCGTGATATAATATGAAATTAATTGCATTGAATGAAAAAACTATTTGAATTAATATAGGCTTAATTAAATTATAATTGATTTTTTATTAAATGTTTTTAGTGTATTTTTAGTGTATTAAATATATAAATCTTTTATATTTTTTTTAACTGAGTTCGGAGGGTTTCATTTGTTTGCTAATAGGTGAGATAACTATTGTCTTATTTAGTCATCTTAAATCTTATCTACTTGTCTATATGTATTAGAAATACGACATATCGTTAGTATAAAATGATATTATAATTAATATAAAATAATAATTATTTTTTATTATTTTTATTAAAATTGTGGTAATAAGAATGATTTCATCAAGTGTGGAGAATGGATGATTTTGATGTTGTGGGTGGAACTTATCAATGGTGGAACCCATCAAAATAATTTTGATAAGAGTAATAAAAGTAATTCCTCATTCTACATTAACCCTAATATTATTTTTACATTAAACGCATGTACTATGCGCATGTGTATTATTTTTCAATGTTAATAAAAAATAATAAAATTATTATTATTATTATTATTATTATTATTATTTATTATTGTTATTAGAGTTAAATATATTTTGTCCTTGAATTTTAAAGTAAAATAAAAATTCTCTCATGTTAGAAACTTTGATATTTTTATTCTCCAAACTTAAAAAAATAATGAATATAGTCTATTTAATCTAATTACTTTAATTTTTTTTACATGTCTAACACATTTCATGTTAGGATTGAGTTGTTTACACTATTTGACACGTTTCATTTTCAATGTCAGTTGAGAAACATGTTCGATACGTACAAAAAAAAAAGAATTAATGAAATTAAATTAAAAAGACTATATTTATACGTTTTAAAGTTTGATGACCAAAATGTATCAAAATTTTGAATATGAATGAATTCCAATTTTGTGTCAAAGTTGAAGGACTAAAAACATATTTAATTTTTATTATTATTATAATTATATGAAACTAAATCATTTTTATAACTTTATTGTAATTTTTTTATTTAAAGGAAAATATATTAAATTAAAAGAAATAATCATTACTTAAAGAGTAAAATTGATAAAATAATTATTTTGATTTTCAAATTTTTCTATTTAAAGTATAAAATTAAAAAAATGTACATAAAAAAATTTCTTTGTATATAACTATAGATTACAAAAGCTTACATTTCTTCACACATAGACAAATAAATAAGATAATAAAAAAATAAATATCACTTCACATAATTTATAGAAAAATTAGATAACAAAAACACAATTAAAAATATAAAAATTTTGTAACATTTGACAACAAGAAATAGAAATATTCGTTAATTTAGATAGTTATTTTATTGTTTTATACCAGTGACTATTCAATAAATAAAACATTTAATAAAAGTACAATTAAAAATATTGTTGGAAACTTCGCTCTATAAATCGAGTTTTATTTTGTAAGGTTAAATTAAATTTAAAGTTCATTTTTTAATATGATATTAGAATTATGAGTTAGAATCTATTTTAACAAAATTTAATATTTGTTGGATCCACCGTTGCATCCAATATTGGATCATCTATTAATATCATCTCATCTTATAAGTTTGTTTTGTGATATTGAGTTACGTTTAAATTTCAAGTTTTAACAAATAAAATTTTTGAAACTTAATTTAGCTATTAATATTAATAGTTAATGGTCTAATTTTTTTATTACAATATGTTTTATTTCCTTGTTATAACTATGTGATTGAAGTTACGAAATTCTCCCCGCTCTAAGTTCATCCTAATGTCAATGTTGTCAAAATATTTTGCCAACGAAGCATGGTCTGTATTCTCTCCTGTGAGTGGCCCTTGTCTTCCAATTTTCTTATTGCAAAAAAAAAAAAGTTTGCTATTTATAGAGTGCTTGCCTGCATCTCTTTCTCACTCTTTTCATTCACAAATGAATGGTGTACAGAACATGGAAGGGGAGTTTCAACCAACTACCCTCCATATCTTCATTGATCGGAACCATGACACCTTTCAACCAACATTTTTCCACTCCCACACTGCTTTTCAAACTATTCAACACACAATAACTGAGTTGGCTGCTGTTTTTACCCCTTTCGTAAGCACTCTCGTACCAAAACGAGGAAGGAATTTATGTTGCACATGTTTTTATTTCCTCCCATAAATCTTTCTTGTTCCAAACGATGTATTATTATCACCTGTTGTTTTTGGACGTTGTAAATGTGTTAATTTATACGAATTATGCAGCTTGCCGAGTTCGATGGTTGAAATGATGGACCCTACGCCATGGTCTTACCAGGGTTCATCAATGGCAGCGCCTCTCACCTTCGTCCCAACCCGCTGCCCCGGTTTCCACCGAACTCCCCGGTTCTTAATGAAACACAACCAAACCACGGGGTAAATTAAGAATCCAATTCTTGTGTTAAAATGGTTGAGGTACTTACTCCATAGGCTTTGCTTTCTGTGAACCTAAATATCTGGATCTGTATGTAGGTACATGCAAGGACTGGGAATAGTGAAAGGGCACTCTCGTGGGAACCATAGGTACTCTTTCACTTTTCTACTTCTCAATCACTTTGGAATACGAAAATTGTATGTGTAACATCTGGATCTGTCTCTGACAGGGACAGTGTGAGACTCACAATTTTGTATCTTCCCCGATAATATGTAAAACTTAGAATTAAATACGTTTGGATGCTTCCATGTATTCATAATGACGTTCATTTCAATATGAATTTTTAACCGTAGGGTTCTTGGTCATTCAAGTCCCAGGACAACTGAAGGACCAAGTTCACAAAATTGGGAGGGTGAGAGTGCGCCCGTTTCAAGGTATTTATTAATTAGATTGTCTTTTTCATTTGAGCTTTTTCTTTTGTCTCCATTTCAAACATCATGATTACGTTCCTCTGAATAACTCCATGTATTAATGTTATTGATGTGTCGATATAAGAAAATCTTATTCACATAGTAGTTTACTCACTGTACAAATGTGAATATGTTGTTTTTCAATTTTTTCAAGTAATAGAGAATAACCCAAAAATGAGATTATGAGGTTGTTCTGGTTGGTTTGTTTTGAGTAGTGGTGGAAGGTTTCTTCGGAAACTGCAAGACGTGGATCGACTACATCACAAAGACCAGAAAGAGCACAAAGGACTACCAACGGTGTGGTGATAAGAGATCCCAACGTTGTACTTCCGAAACCCCACCACCAGGTAATAAGTTACTGAGTTTACAGCATCGAGAAAATTAATTACATTTTTACATCCTGAGCTATAAAAAAGCTTCCCATTTATGACAGATGGTGATTTTGTTTATGCAGGGAACTAATATTGCCAGGCTGCTGTAACACTACTCGAAATTTGCATACTCAAATTGCTTTTGACAATTCTCACTACTAGAAATTGGACCTATGTTAAAGATCATGACACTCCATGGTAAAGGCGCTTTGAAAGGACGAATACAGAGTGCAGCAAAACCACAAACACATGGAAGGCAGATCGAAGAAAAAGCCAGAAGAAAAGAAGAAGAAAGAGATTTTATTGATAAACGGTGTCAGAAAACTTAGTTTACAGGAAATGTATTAATATAAACAATCTTATTAGTTGGGGGATGCATATATACATATGAAGCCCCAATACTTAGTAATACCATAGGAATATGGAAATGTTATACCTGATTACAAGTTATAGAATATTCTACATAGATGTAAAATATTCATAAATAGAGATTAATTTATTTTATTTTATAATTATGGTGATTATAATTTATACAAGTACATTTGTAAGCATCATAAAAAATAAAATATATTTTGTGAATATCATAACTAGTGTTGACTATCTGTATTATTAAAGGCATCAAAAAACATTAATTGTATATAATAAAGTTCACAATAAGATGTAATGCTACATTTTTATCTAATATTTATTATTTCCTTCACTACAATCATCTAAGCAAATATAATTTTTAAATTTAATTCATTAAGAGACAACTTTACATTAAGTTAAGTTTATTTGGTTGAGAGACAACTTAAGTCTAACATTATCATTACGTGTTTCTTAATTTTCCTTAATCTTGTTTCTATTATTTTCAACACCTTTAATCTTTTCATGGCCCCCTCAATTTTTAATTTTGTTTATATTATATATATATATATATATATATTAATTATTTTTAATTTTTTAAATTATGAGTAATATATAGTGAAAATTATTAGAAGTTTAATTAGATATTTTCTATTTATTTTAAGCATGATATTTAATGTTAATAAATAATAAAAAATAAAATCAAATGTAATAAAGAATAAAAATATTTATTATCTTTTTTATTGTAAATTTAACTTTTTCACAACTTATTATAATCTCACACTCTCACATATTTTGTTTTCATTTCTCATTTATTTTATTTTTCTCATTCGTGAAGAAAAAAAAAAGTAAATTTCTGATATCACTTGATAATGAAATATTTATTGAATAATTAATATTATTTTTTACTATATGAGTCTTATATTCATTTTTTTTATTATTATGAGAGAAAAAAAAGGATTATACTATGTGTTTTTTCATAACTATCTTTTATTTGGAACTTGATTATCATTGATTTTTTCTTATAGTGACTCTTAATTTTTTTATTTTTTAATTAAATTTAGGCTTAAATACCTTTTTCGTCCTCATTTTCGTAGTGTTTGTTGCAGATGGTCCTCATTTTGACAGAATATTTAAAATGGTCATCATTTTTACCGAATGTTTATTTGGTCATTTACTGTGACGTTGTTTAAATCAGTAACGGAGTACTGTACAAGTGACATTGTTTGTATTACGTTGCATTGGGGTGTGTTACGTGTACTATACAAGTGTGTGGTAATTTAAAAACCATGCAGAACATCACAACAATCCAAACACAAACAAACCTCAAAATAGAATTACGAAAATCCTAACCCACGAGCAAACACAACCCAAAAAAGACCAAATAAAACACGAATTGCGAAAATGAGGACGGAAAAGGTATTTAAGCCTTAAATTTATGATAAATTATTTTTTAATCTTAAACTTAAAAAAGAAATAGATGTATTTATGAAGAATAAAAGAATGAATTTATTTTTTAAAAGTGATAAAAAGAAATTCAAATTCAATATCTTATCTTAAAGAATCATGAATCATGTTATAAATAATCATATTGTTCAATTAAAGGAACATGTTTTATATTAATTCTTTGGAACGTGTTTATATTTACATTAAAAAATAAATAGTTGAAAATTTTAGTTTTAATTCAATTATTGACGAGTTCAAAGATCAGCAATAACGAAGAATCCTTTGTATATATGTGATTTCTTTTCTAGGTGCAATTATACTACATTAATATTTTTAAATTTTTATTTTTGTTGTATTAGTGACAATAATTAAATATATTAATTTTAATTTTTGAATATTTTATTTTGACTCCCCAAAATTATTGGTTAAGATCCGCCATTGTTTATATTTATCTACTTTAATTTTGTTCAGAGATTAATAAATTCAAATTCCTCTCATCAACCATGAAGAATATGATTGCTTAAAAAACTTTAAAGCAAAGCAAACTTCCGAATAGGGATGGCAACAGGGCGGGACGGGGACGAGTTTCGCTATCCCATACTCATCTCCGTAAAAAAAATTCATCCTCATCCCCATATCCATACCCAACGGGTATCAAACTTTTGTCTCATCCACATCCCCACCGGGTAACGAGTATAAACTCGTACCCATACCCGTACCCATTTTCTAACTACTTCAATATTAATTTTTATAAAAAAAAGATTACAGTAAAGGAAATATAATATTATCAAATATTCAATATTAGGAGGATGAGTGTTTCTTCCATATCAAATAATTTGAAATAAATTACAATTATTTACATTTTACATTAGAATACCAAATAAAATTTCATGAGAACCAAAACATTTATTAAATTTGTAAACTACAAACATTAATGAAACTTAGTTGATAAAATTAAAATATATATATATATATATATATAAAATATAAAAGGAAAACAAATATTCAAATTAAAATATATTTTAAATGTTTGTTTACTTCAATTTTTTAAATTCTAATGAATCAATTTTTTATACAATAATAAAAGTTATAATACATCACTCGATCAGAATGACACAAAGAACAAATAATAAAAATAATAATAAAATTTTGACATAGATTTTGTATCTTTTGAACTCAAATATATGTTGGATAGTGACAAAAAAATATTCATGACAATTACATTAAATTTTTACATTGTAGTAAATAAAAAATTATAGTATGATTGATAATGAGTTAGAAAATAAAAAATAATTAGATAGAATATATTGAAATATGATTCTACATGATGAAAATAAACAAAAAATAAAAATATTAAAAAGTTAACAATGTGTGTCTTATAAATAATTTGAGAGACTAGTGAAAGAAATCACACAAAGAAAATCAAATGTATAATTAAGGGTATAATAAGATGAAAAATACCTTAGAGATCTTAGAAATTTTTTCAAATATCAACATACCTACCCAATGATTGAAAAAAAAACGAAAATTATTTTAACGAAACAAAAAAGTTCTTTAAATTAAACAAAAATTAATAATAATAAGTAAAGAATTTTTTTTATATTACCTTAAATTGAGAGTATTAAACATTCTCATGTGAAATGAAAATATATAATAAATAAAAATAGTAAAAATAATAGAAATATTCAAATGTGAGACATAAATTTTTTTAATTGACATACATCATTCTAACATAATTACATAAAGATTATGATAAGATGAAAAATATATTGGAAATGCGCATGAGTTTTCATGACAAACCAAATAATTAGAAGAAATAAGAAATAGAAAAAAAAAAAAAATATATATATATATATATAAATATATATATATATGATTACTTAATTAATTGTGAATATTTTAAAAATTTCAACGGGGACGAAGATATGGCCGGGACGAGTATTATGGCGGGGATATGTACATCCCATATCCATCTCCATATCCAATTGAAAAAGTCGGAGATTCCCCATACCCATACCCATACCCAGTCCCAGTCAATGCAGGGATTCCCGTCAAAACGAAGACGGGTTCAGACAATATCTACGGGAGCGGGTTTATTTTCCATCTCAACTTCCAAATACTATTAAAAAATATAAGCATATCCTTAAAAAGAAAAAGATAAAAAAATAAATAATAATTATTTTTCAGATAAGCATTGTTCATCTCGTGTTCTTAGAAGATTTTGTAATATAGGAACTCAAATAAAATAAAAGAAGATGTTAGTTTTAGAAACTAATATTATGTTTGAAAACAACATAAAAAAGTAGTAAATAAAATAAACATAATATAATTATGGTATATGCGCACACAAACAAAATATTTTATATAATAAAAATACATAACCATAATGTTTAGTTACTTTTACGAAGGTTCTCACTAAAAAAAGATAATATTTACAAGGATTAAAATTATAAATTGTGATAAATCCAAGAATTAAAATAACTGTTATGACAAATATATTTTAATTAGTAGTATTTTTGTTAGAAAAAAAAAGGTAAAATTTTAAAACAATTTAAAATCGCTACAAAAAACATTTTATCATTGTTTATTATATTTAGACAATTAAAATTATATTTCATTATCATTTCACATCTTAGAAAATTTGATGAATTGTAAAATATTTCAAAATACATTTTTTTAATAATTTTATTTATTTTTTCACAATGCCAAAATTTATTTATTAATTACTTTTGAATTTTATTATACTTCTAAGCAAATCAAAAAAATATTGTGTTTTTATACCTAATGAAAAAACACTTCTGCATCTAACCTAAGTCAGAAAAATTATTACAATTTTTTTTTTCAAATTCTAAGAAATGATTACACATATCCTTTTTTAATTTTAAAAACATTAAAACATACAACTTTCAAACTTCTTTAAGAACCATTCCAGCATTTATCACCATCATAATACATACTATTTTGTATGATCCTCAAATTTATTCCCTGTAACAAAATAAGGAAATTGAATTATTAGTTATTTTTAAAGGAATGAACAGAACTTTCTTTTCACCAATGATGCTTACTCGTATTTTGAACTAATAGTATGTAGCAAAAATTATCAACAATTTACTAAAATCTTATTCAAACAGGAAAAACTTTGTAAATGTGGTTGAACCAAAATTTTCATGTCTAGAAAGTGTGATGAACAAGACTATATATCTAGATTGCAGATTCAGAAAAGAAAACTCAATAAATTTTTATGATTCTTCTTTTGTTCTTAGTGAAATGCTATCCATTCTTGTATTTAACAATGAGTGATAATTTAACAAGTATTCAAGTAGGGTAGACAAATATATAAATTTCTTCCAAAATAATCAACTTTCTAAAATATGGTAAGAATATGGTATATTCAATTAAGTAACAATACATGGCAGACATAGTACATGCTAACTTTTCATTAAGTAAACCTTAAAAGGTATATTCAATTTATATAAGACATTAAGGAAGCAACTTTGAAAATATGTACTCAAAAACCTACTAAATCTTATTGTTACATGCAAAATAAATATTGGAAATTTACAAATAAGGTATATCATTAATTCAAATATGTTTTCCTTGAAATAATTCTGAACTACAAGGTCAAGCACACAATGCGCAAAGTGTATATGGATCAAATTCTATCTCAATTCATGACAATGAGAATAATACCTCCATAGCAAAATGGGAGACACAGAATACATTTTAAGTTTTTATCGATTCCTTAAGTCAGGGTAAAATGGTTATTAACAACCATATAGGGGTGAAAGAAAAAAACAGAGTGGTGCAAGAAGCAATTTCTCATTTTTTTTGTGCTATTGATTTAGCCCATAATTCAAACTGGGCTTTGCAGGTGTAACTCCTAGGTTTTTGGGCTAACTCAGTTTTTAATGTGATAATTATATTTACTTTTATTTTAAATAATACTATTTTATTAAAACATATATCATAATTTGTATAACGAATTAATATATTCAAAAATTAAAATTAATTTCATGTAAATAAATTTAAAACATGCATATTTTAGTTTTGAACTTTTGGATTTTTTTTTTAATTTTTAAAATGAACAAAATGACTCCTTCACTTTACATAAAACTGGACTAACCTAAAAACATATTGGATATTTAAAATACACCTAAAATTGACAGTTAATTTGAAATATGGATTGGTCCAAATTACAAAAAAGAGATTATAATTACGGTATAAATTATTGGTTCACTCCACACACATTTTTTTAATGTATGCCCTTTGAGTCAATTATGAGAATTTATAGGTATGAGATTAAGTAGAAAATAACGCCCTCTTATGATTGTATTTCAAGGAATAGAAAAAGGTTTTTATGTGAGTTGCTTTATTTAAATCAGAAGACCAATTGACAAGTGCCCTTAAAAAGGTAATATGTTATAAACATTTCTATAACTCACTTAACAAGTTATCCATTAAAAAGAAAACATTTGATTAAAGATTCAATGTAACTTTTTAGGACAATTATTTATATAATCATATCATTTCTATAAAATTATAATACAAAATACATTATCCTTACTATAACTTAATGATAAAATTGTGATCATTGTCCTTTTTTGACAAGAATAAACTATCATAAACAAATAAAAAACAATAATAATTAATCTAAATCTGTTGTAAAAAAATATACTATTTTAAAATTAAATTAATAATAAAATTGTTACTATCACTTTTTTATAGTAATTGATTTATAACTGTTTAAAAATATCATTTCAATATTAAATTAATTTTTAACATGTACGTTGCCTTCACATTTTTTTAATGAAAATTCCCTTTTACGATATATAATTATCTTTTTTCTACTTTCACAGTTTTGAAAATTATAAAAAAAAAAAGTCATCAATGAAAATTTACATAACAAATTCAAATTTTAAAAAATGTCCCCGCACCGATTTAAAATACTATTACTAAATATATAGTTTGAAAAACATATTATAT
>Ga0214543_1002218_pt1 | contig 38260 bp, 18 predicted proteins | sample CNSS2metaG_FD_160094 | JGI IMG/M metagenome (GOLD analysis project Ga0214543, IMG submission 160094) | Root nodule microbial communities from cowpea collected in UCLA plant growth center, Los Angeles, California, USA - CNSS2 | ecosystem: Host-associated > Plants > Roots > Nodule | place: USA...
ACGGGTATTTGGGCGGGTATATATATATCCCCATCCTCATCCCCATCCCCAGTTGAAAATTTCGGGTATTACCCATACCCATACCCATACCCAGTCAAAGCGGGGATTCCCCGTCAAAACGGGGACGGGTTCGGGTGATACCCATGGGCACGGGTTTATTTGCCATCTCTAGTAATGGTAGTTAGTGTATACCTTGATATAGGAGATGTCTAGATAAAGGAAGGTATCCTGAACTCTAATAATCGTTCACACTCACATAGAGCATAATGATTTATGTGGTGAGAGTGGTAGGAGGTCCTAGTCTTGGGACATATTGGGCCTAAGACATTAGAGGATTAACCCTGTGTGTGGTTGGGTGATAATCCCTTGCGTCTAAACTCTGCAGAGTTTAGAAACCAACACAGGTGCATACTTCCTTTAGAATTCTATATCAAGAGTATGATCCGGATATTGAGTCATAGAGTCTTGCAATTGTTTGCTTTCACATGATTTGGGTGCCTACTGCTTTGTTTGATTATAACCTGTTTTATCATTTGGTTGCTTGATAACATGTTAAAATATTTTACTCTAGCTTACCGTTTCACTTTTGTCTATTCCTTGCTTTGCTTTCTCTTTTCAATGATCACCAATTTATTGGTGTGAGCAGATGTGGAAATCCTTGGTAGAACTCAGGATGGTGAAGATGCTGCTGTGTAGAATGGTCCCCTTAGTCTGGGTTATGGCTCACTATTGAGCCACTTTTTGAAGATCTCTTGTTTATTTAGATTCCTTGCTCTATGAGCAATCTTTTGTAAAACAATAGTACCCTTGTGTCCTTTTTATGGCAATTGTGGTGTGCCTAATCTTTTATTCTAAGTATACTATGGATAACTGTAATAGTCAGTACATGTATGCTTCATGATATGTACTCTTTTACATTATAATTACGTGATGCTTAATTTTTAGTAGACTACTCTATTGGGATGTAACAATCATCCTTTCAACATAACATTTACGTGATTTGAGTCTTACAAAATCAAAATTATGAAAGAAAAAAAAATGTTACTTATAGAAGTTTGATTCCCCTTTTTTAATTATCCATTCATCGATTAATGTCTTCAAATAAATATGCTTTTAATTGTGAAATTGAAACGCTGTATCAAGACACTACCCAGTGAACCTTTTAAATAATTATATAAACTACATTTATTTTCTTGATTTGTTAAATGAAGCAGACCATACTCTTAGATTAGACCTAACTAACACCAAAAAGAGTGGTCAGACAGTTAAATGAAGGGAAAAAAAAATGTGGCATTTATGAGGACTAGTGGGGTTATGGACAATTCCGGTGAATTGATAAATGTTAGGGAAGCTGTTGCCAAAGAATTTAAATTTCTTGGTCCCTTAACTGCAATTCTAGAAAAGTGACCAACTGTACCAGATTGCTATTGGATAGACTTCAATCATCCTCTTCATTACACTTTCTTTATCCACACTACACTACTGTTGTTATCCACTATCCAATGAATTATTGCAAGACAAAAAACAATAATGTGTTTTCTTTTAATATATTTATTTTTCCAGACTCGAATACAAAAAAATATATATGTAATTGAATATTAATTATAAAATTATAAATATCAATTAAGTTTAATAAATGGTAGAGTTGGTACGTGTCATTAGGATTAAATTACAATATCAAACTTTGGGATCATTTCTAAAACTGTTTTAAAACAGTTAACTTTCTAGTGCCTGAATAATGTTTATTAAAAGCAATGAATTAAAAGAAATCAAAATACAACAAATTTCTAAAATTAAATTAAACAAAAGCAACAAGGAGAAAGGGAAACAGGATACAGAATTGGCAACGCAATGGAGTTTGATTAACGATGGGATAAATAAAAAAGATAGAAATAAAAGGAAAACACAATTGGGGATCCACCACGTGTAGAGTAGCAATATTCTCATTACTTTAGGGTTTATACAAACGAATAAATAGAAAGAAGCAATAAAAAGAGCATGCAATGCAAGCAGATCCTTTAGCGCGACGCAACGAGATGATGCAAAACCCCAAAATCCCAACCGTTACTCAAACACGACAACAAATGACTTGCTTACACAACTAACCAAGCTTACTAGACTAAACAAAGAGCATCCTAAAGAGCGGTTTTTATTTGCGATCTGAGGCGCGTGTGATGAGATCCGAAGTCATCTCCGGCAGCGCGTGATGACAGAGCAGCCTCTGGAGTAGGGATGGACGGGTCCACGCGCCTTGTAGCAGTTGTGAGTGTAGTAAGATCTTCCAGAACGAGGAGGACACGGGATTCTGTTAGCAGAAAGAGCACCGTAGGAGATGTAGTACTTCATTCGACGCCAGAATAATGATCTCCGGCTAAAACCACTCTCGACATCTTCTTCCTCGTCTTCGTCAAGATCATCGTAGAGTGACATTGTGGTCGGCCAGTCCAAGGCGTCGGACATGAGGTTGAGGCCAGTGTCGTCGATCTGCGCGTGGACGGCACCGTGGTGGGTGAAGAGAAAGCATAGGAAGAGAGCGAGGGAGAATGAGAGGGTGAGAAGAGGAAGAGAAGAAGCCATGGGAAGAGAGAAGAGAGAAGGGAGAGTGAAGTGTGGAGAGTGAAGAAAGAGTTATAATTTGGTGTTAGAGAGGGGACAGAAGACACAGAGTCACATGGTGTAAGCGCCAAAGCTGGTACCTTACTGGTTTACAGCTGTTCCTCATCAATGCCTCAATTTACGCGTGTCCCTCCTCTATTATCGTGCGCCCCCACCTCGTTTTGCTTCGATGCGATGCGTTAGATTCCATCTGACGGTGGGGAACGTGTTGATGAGCTTTTAATCAAAAGCACGCTAGAATATGTGTCTTGTCGTGTCGTGTTACACTGTGCAACGGTACGTAGTAAAGGCGATGCGGTGGTGCCGACGAACGGTGATTTTGAATTAAATGTGGATCACCTGCTCCATTGTTCTTAACTAAATCTGGGTAGCTCAATCACCTGCAATGCCTAACCTAAAAAAACTACGACGGTGCATCATAACTCCTACTAAATTATAGTCACACTCGTCAAAAACAAACAAATTTAATTATAAATATTAAAGCAAAAAGAATTTAAATTTAGCAATTTCACACTTCAGTCCAATTTCTTCCTCTTTTTAAATTTCTTGATCATTAATAAAATGTATTTTTTTCTCTGTTATTGCAATAATAACAAATAGTTAAAAACAATATTAATAAAAAAAATATTCTTTTCAACAAAAGACTTATATTTCTCTCACCTTTTACCTTTGTTATTTTCTTTACACTCCCCCTATTTCTTGTTTCTTACTAAACAGAATATGTGAGAAAATATTTGTTTCAGAAACACAAAAATACATTTTTGGGTTGAGACATTACTCCTTATGAAAAAGTGGATCATGGATTGAAAATACAAAAATGGACAATTCTAAATATAAGGAAAAGAGGACTGTTAAAATTAGTGTTTTGCCAATTTGCATACACAAACACTTCATTCCTGAAGCCCAAATAGCAACCCTTTAATTGTTGAAAGAAGGCCCATAGTAGTTGTTTTTGTTGAAAGCACTATTCATGGAAAATATTTAATTGTACTTAGAAAAGCCCAACCTATAAGTACCAACTATTCAAGCACGCACGTTCAACATGAAACAAATTGGGGGTCCTGAAACTACAATAGTCAAAATAAAACATGGAATCCATGTTTTTGTGATACAAAAATCCTTGTCAGAATCATGAACTTTTCTTCTGTTCATATTTTGCCTCACAAGCTTATACGATTTTAAAATACACATGTTTGCTTAAAAAATAAGATAATATCTCAAAATGAATCTTAAATTCAATACAACAAGGAAACGGTATTTTTTTAATTAAGAGAAATATAAAATACTGAGAGTTTAATATTAATGTATCATTTTTTTCATTTTAAAAATATAAGACTATAAAATGTTTACCACAAGTCATAACCTATCCTTTCATTTTATTTGTGAAGATTTATTCTAAAAAATATAACAAATTTTATCCATAAACATCACACGTTGAAAAATAATTAATCATATAAAAATTAATAATAATTGTTAATAGATATCGAGGATCCACAATATCATAATATTATATCAACAAACAAATAATTAAATATTTTTATCTATTATTCATTAGAATATCCATCTAAAACATTCATATTTAGTATTCTGAGAGTTACAATATTTTTTGCCACGTGTACTCGTCTTTCATTAGTCGAGGTTATCTGTGTATAGAATTGTTTAGGGTTTAGAAATAAACAGATTCTTCCAATGCATATAAGCAAAATGTTCTGGTTATTTGGAAATCTTAGAAAGGGTAAACTTTTTCTGAAATAAAAACCTGTTCTAACTCTACAACCAAATGATGAACCAAATGATGAACGTGATTAGGAATTTAAGTGTGAATCTAAGTTTCACGTTACTATAAATGAGAAAGTAAAGTACTATATTAAGGATAAATATTCATAAACTCATTGTTTTAAAGTTTTGGATTGAGAGTAGTGTCAATGACTTATGTGATTGAGCTCATGTCTCATTGAATTGTATCTCTTAGTGAAACTCCCTCTATAAACCTACCACGTGACATAGTTAGACATCATTAAAAAATCCATGCAAATATGATAAAAAGGACCACATTTTTCCGTGGAATTTAGTTATATACATCTTATCTTCTTATCTGTTATTTATTTATTTTTTATATTTTTATACGTAACATGCTGCTACAATCTGATAAATTTTAGCAGGTTCTCTTTTTTGAGTTTCCAAAATTTCCTTTCCCAGCAATATACGTCTCCCACTATGAAATGGGTCCCTGAAACACAAGCTGAGATTATTGTTTTTTCTACACAGTATCATTTGATACGCGAATCTTATGAAAGCTAGGTCTTATGGCTTTAGTAACACTGTTTGGGTTGCATCATACTATATTACAATATGATATTTAATAATAATAAATAAATAAATCAAACATATTGTAATGTGATGGAACAATTTTGCATGACTTAAATAATTTTAGATTGAAAATTATTATTCAATGTTGTATGATTTAGACAATTTTAGATTGAAAACTATTTGACCTTATGGTATAGTCTACTAATTCAATTGAAAACTCGTAGTTCAAAAACTATTATCCAACCTTGTAATGTAGCCAAACATATTGGTTTGACTTAAGTAAATTTTATTTGGAACTCTTAGCCAATTTGGATTGGTCAAAACATTTTATTTGACCTTTTATTGTATGGGATTTTTAGCCAATATAAACAAGTCCAAAGCTTTTATCCAACATTAGAAGCCGAATTGTTTTGAAAATTCGTCTTGTTAAAAATAAATTCCTTCTTGGAATAAAAACTTAGTCAATGAAAATAAATATATCACCCCGTAATAAATAAATAAGAGCTTAATTCTAATAAGCTCCAAAACATTATGATTTTCATTGTCATAAGTGAAATGGAAACATTTATTTTTTATATAAAATTCTGTAACATAAAACCCAACTTAAATTGATTATTAAATAAAACATTTTTTTATCTTCAGACATGTATATTATATTCAATGTTTAATATTATTTTTTATACTATGAATTTAGAGATTTAGATATAAAACCCAATTAAAAATTGAAAACGAAAAGAGAGTTAAATTCTCATGAAGATTTGTATAATTTATCATAATAGTTATTGAAAGAAAGAAAAACCTTTAAACAATTAATTAGTTCAATCAATTAATTCAATTGAAAAACGTCATTCAACCAAAATTTTGAATCAAATCAAATATCATTCATTTTAATTTAGTTTATAATTATTGAACCAAAATTTAATCCTCGTATAATTCTTATATAATCTAAAATCTGAACACGGTTTAATGTTATTAAGTTCAAATTATATAATCTGAAATCTGAACACGGTTTAATGTTATTAAGTTCAAATATTAAATTGGAGAGAAGGGCACGAAGTCATGATATTAAAGTGTAATTATAACTCAACCTTATAAAATTAAATAATAAATTTATACTCACTTTTATATATATATATATATATATATATATATATATTATAAATTGATATTATTTTTGATCGAGGTAAGATTTAATATATCTTCAGATTTTATATTAAGAAATGAATTTTAAGCATAACTCAATCTTACAAAATTCGATTAGTTAAATAAAAATGTAATGTTTGTATTCACTTATACACTATAAATTTATTTTATCTTTAATCGATATAAGACTTCGTATTCAATTATTTCTGGTTCGGCTTGAATTACACTAATGAGACAATTTCCTCTCTTATTTTTGCCTTTCTCAAATTTTGTGGATTGAATTTAGTTCCACTCTTAAACTATCTTTATTGCTTCTTGCATTGAACAATTATCTTCCTCATCATGTCTATCTAAACTCGACTAAATTAACAATGTATGTGATCAAAGAAAAACTAGTACAAGTGTAAATCCAAAAAACAAAATTAGATATTTGAAGAGCTACATACTGAAGTCAGTCTGATGAGGTACCCTTTACATGATTTTATATTGTGCAGTTAATTCACGCATGTTTAGTCCAACATTAAACAGGTTAATGAATTTGCTGTGTAGCAGCATATTTTTACAATAAACACAAATTACCTGACATAAAAACAAATATCAACAAAAGTAAATATAGAACAGCACCTGCCACTGGGCAAGAACAGTTCATGTATTGGAAAACGACAGCTGAAATGGTTAAAGAGAAAAAGATAAACAGAGCATGCAATGCAACCTTTGAGTGAGTTGAGTGATGAAGTGGAGAAGCATCAAGCAGAGGAGTTACTACCCTTCTGAATCCACCTCGAAAGGCGTTCCCAAAGATAAATGAGTTGAGTTGAGTTCATAATTCCATCGTTTCTTTTTCCACTGTTTTTCCTTTTCTTTCCATTAACCCTATCTTTCCGCGAACCAATAAAGCATATCTCTCACTCTATATATACCTGGGACCACTATCCCCACGCTCTTATCTCCTTCATCAATTCGCCACTCTGAGATTAACCCTAAATTTTATCTCCCAATGTTCTTCTGACCACTGTCATGTGACAGTGGGGCTACCAATCCCTGCCTTTATTATCTCACTAACTGCTAAAATACAATTATATTAATATTCAACCCAAACAACACCAACCTACATTTCAGTAAAAAGGATGCATCCATGGCATATTTCAAGCACTGGTTCATGCACCTTCAACCATTATATCCTCCACCCCAACCCTACCGCAATGCCTGTGGTCCCTCACCCTCTCATCGTCAACCCTTGATCTTAAATGCCTCCACCTTTGACAATTCACAAAGATAAACATCAACGGCTCTCCAGAAATCAACCCTTATTCCTAAAGCCAGCCCCACACATCATGGGCGGTCTCCAATTAATAAAAATGTCAAGTCCATCATAGATTTTCTTCCCTTTCCATTCTTAGATCAATTTAAAAACACATTGCTCTCAACTTGCTATAAAAAGCCCTTCCATTACCTGCTGCATTGGTCGGTTACAGAGATAATAATCCTGCACCACTTTCTGCAATCTCTGCGCTCTTTTATATTATTCTCTATCTCTCTTCTGCAAAGTGCAAACCCTACTTCTTCCTCTCTCTTTCTCTCTCTCTCTCCCTTCCCATACTCTGCTCCCAACTTTTCTCCCTTCTCCCCTTTCTTCCATTCCTCCGTGTCTCTCGCAGTTTCAAACTCATGGACGTGGACATACTCAAAACCCCCACGAGTGATACCAGCATGGACATGATCATGATGATGCAAATGGAAAAGTTCCCTGAGTTATGTGAACCTTTTTATAACAACACCACCACCACTCCTCTCTACCCGGAAAACGAGTTCTTAACCTCCACCACCAACACCACACTACCTGTCTTCTCCAACGTTAACCAAAACGTCATAACCCCACCACCCACTCTGATCAATCCACCGCCTCCACCTTCCTCTAATTTCGTTATCCAACCACCCATGACACCTCCTCTTGAACCCAACCCGGAGAAGAAGAATTCCGTGGCGGCCATGAGGGAGATGATTTTCCGCGTAGCGGTCATGCAACCTATTCATATAGACCCTGAATCTATCAAGCCCCCGAAGAGAAGGAACGTGAAGATTTCGAAGGATCCGCAGAGTGTGGCGGCGAGGCACAGAAGGGAAAGGATTAGCGAGCGAATAAGGATCCTCCAGAGATTAGTTCCTGGTGGGACCAAAATGGACACGGCTTCTATGTTGGATGAAGCCATACACTACGTAAAGTTCTTGAAGAAACAAGTGCAGACGCTGGAACAAGCCGGAGCAACCAGACCCTTGAGTGTTTTTGGCTTCCCTGGTACTGTGTCAAACGCCACCAATAACGTTAATTATGCTTCCTTCATGAAGAGTTGCCAACCGTGTCATATGCTGGGTTCTGCACCTTCTAAACACATGCTGAGTTGAGTTGAATTGAGTTTAGTTCAGAAGAAGTGTTTGCTTCATACATGCATGAAAAAGGAAAATCAATGAATTATATATGAGCTGTATATTGATCTTCATGATAGGTTTTTTTGTCATCGATGGTGCATGGTTATAAAGACAGTGTTCGCCAGTGTAATTGTCGTTGTTTTCAAGAATTTCTTTTTCTCTTTTCATACCTAAACGGGGAAAGCAATCAATAAAACTGATATGAATGAATATCATTTTCTTCATTGTTCATTTTTATGTTTTTATAATCAATCTCCTTAGTTAATTTCGTTTCTATCTAATAAGAATGAATGTCAGAAAAATGTTTGAATAATAACAAGCAAATCTTACGAATGATCTAGACTCTTGCGGCAATCACTGAGATATAAAATATAATATAATATAATATAAATATATAAAACAAAAGTTTGACCGATCTTGTTTTGGTCTTCTAAATGCCCAACTCTAATGGGCCATTTTCGGTTTTTTGGCCATCTATGTGTATCTTTATGAGGGGTCACATGCAATGGCATATATAGCGGTTTAGATTAACCGTGCTGATCCACGACACTTCAATACACGGCGCAACCAGCATGCATGCATGCATGCATAATTATTGTTTATTTCTCATAGTAATTATTAAAATAGATTTTATGATATTATTTTTCATATCTCTATATTATTCTATTATATGACTCATCTTATTTCTTCTTTTTCCTTGTTTCTTTGTTACACAAAAAAATGTACATTTTTTTTTAAATCTAATTTCTCATTATAGAATAAAATGACCTCACTGTATTTTGTTTTATTGTGAATATAGGGAAAACTACGTGAAAAGCTGTCGCAATGAAAGAAAGAAACCATGGATATCAAAGAAAAGAGTTGTATTAATTTTATCGATTTAACCAATACAGTTTCTAATAATTTGAAGAGCATAGATACGTTGACACTCAGTTTTTTCTACTCCCATCCTACACTTAAATAAAATATTTTACTAAAAGAAAAACTGTCATGGTTGTTATTTATAAACAGTGGTGTCAAATAGCTTTTTCCTAATCTTAATCACATTGACACTCGTATTTCACATGCACTTCTTTCTCATCTTTCAATTTATTTTTTAGTTGCAACACTTTTTTTTCTTATACATACAATTTCTCTAAAGGAAACAGTGTGATTTCTTTAAGGTGTCTCGAGAAAAATTACTATTGTAAGTGGCAATAACAGATTTAGGTTTAAAATATTGTTGTTGGAATTAAAGTTTAGTTCACAATCATGAGTGCCGAGAATATTTAATGCCCATGAATATTTTATTATATTTTACTTATAGTTGAAACTAAAGATAATTTGTGAATATTTTTCTTAATGCAGTAAAACATTGTTTAATTTAATAACAAATTGTGAAGTTCGTGCGACTAAATCAGATATATTAACCTATTTTACGTTGGAACCATACATAAAATTATTAATGATATATTATTTTTATCCATCAAGAAGACACAATAAAAATGTCAGATAGTGGAGCAAAGAAAAATTTTACATTTAATGAAGAAGTTTTTTTTATTAAAAAATTATGCCCTAATAACATTTGAAGACTTAACTACATATATTATATAGATATGAATAGACCTTCATGGAACAGCTAATAATTTGTCTATACCTAATCATCCATTTCAGGTATTCTAGAAGAAGAAAGGGCCCCTAGGGTTAAACGAAGTAGGTTGCCCCCCACGGCAAGGTCGAATAATTTGGTTGTTCGTGTCTCAAGGATCATGCTTCACAAATGTCTTTTTTTTTTCTCACCCTATATATGCGATCAAAGTCTGCATTACAAAAAAAAAAATGGAAGTGAAAGAAAAAGAAAAGGTGAGAAAAATATAGTGAAATGAGGCCATGTGAAATAGACTAATAGGGTCCCATGCAAGCAACGAGATAGGGTTTTTAATTATTATTTTTGTTATGTGTTGGTGAATAAGAACTAAAGCACCAGGGGGCACCTTGCTATCAGCATATGCATTATCTCTGCACCTTCCCACCTTCTCTATAGTGCATTGTATCCTCCTCTGACACATTCCTTATCGTATTCTTTCATCTTTTCTTTCACTTTTCTTTTGTTTTTTATACACCATTCTGCATATTTCCTTTTAATAATATTTTAATCACTTAATCAATAATTGTTTCACAAACTTACACTAGCCCTATCTCTAATATTTCACCTGCAGATATTGCCCTAGATCGATGGAAAATGGGATAAGCTTCATTCATCATTTCTCATATCTGCACCGACATTGCACTGAATACGTTCTTGTATTTATTGGTCAAAAAACACGTAAAAACAGAAGAAAAAAAAGGAAAAGAAAAGGCCAGTGAGAATACATTCAAAATTTGTAGCCAACTGTGGTGAACAATGGTGAAAAACGCAAGGAAATTTCAGAGACAGGGACTGCAGCATTTATTTCCTTATCTATCTATCTATCCATTTGGATATTATATTATTTTATTCTCTATGACAGCGACCAGTTGTTGAACTTCATAATGGTATGCTTAATAGTGATAGAATAGCAGAGTATAATTAAAATGAAAAATTACCCTGTTACAACTCTCAAATTTAAAAAGAGTACATCTTTTTCAAAATTGAAATTATTTTAAAAAGCTTTGCGTTATGTTGAAGTGTTCTTTATCGGGTTATATATATTTGACCTAATATTAACTGCGCAGATGTAATTCAGATGTCACGAGCATGATAATGGAGTAACAGTTGTTGGTGAAAAAGTACATGCAGGTGATAGAGAATAAGAAGGAATAAATGATGGAGGAACAATGATTGAATTCCCATGTATTCATTATGAGACACCAGAAATATCAGAATATATACCACCTATGTTTTTACTTTACAAACTATACAAGCCTTTGGATATAACTTTTACTTAACTTAAATATTACTTGAACAAATTTTTCTTATCTATCTTAGTCTCTTAAATCCAAATGTCTCGGTAACATGTATTTTAAATTAATGAAATCTGGTCCAACTATTATATTTTGTGACAGTTTTAATAGAAGAAAGTAAAAATGTAAAATATAAATAAACATGAAATTTATGAGGATGATCATATTTCTTGTGAGGAAAGGTGGGGTTTATAAATCATTATAGAATTTAGTTGTTTTTGCTATGATTAAGACATTTAATTTGACGAAATAACAAGTTGCTGTTAGGGAAAAAAAGAAAAAAAAAAGTATCTGGACTTAGATTTGAAAATTTTGCTGAATAATAAGATCCAGGGTCAATATACAGTGAAAGGAAATAGAAACAAAATTCGGATTTGATTGAGTCTGAGTGGCGTAGAGAAAATGTTGACTTCATAGATTCTAGCTGCATGATTTTCTTTTCCTGCTCACTTTGTCCAATATTTTGTTCTTAAAAGTATATAATTTCCTCTCTTCTTTCTATCTTTCTATTTGGTTATCGTAATCGAGGTGTCTCTCTGTACAAAAGATCGGTGGTGCGAAATTATGTACAAGAGATTTAAAATGTTAGTATTTATCTTCGTCTATAGTTTTATCGTGGTAGTAGTATAGTATATATTTGTAATTATGTATTTAAAAAGTTTAAATTAGTTAAGTCTATTTCATCTAGTTTAATTTAAGTGGAAAAGATCCTCTAGGTGAGGAGAATGTGAAAAAGTTGAAGTCTTTAAAATAATTGTTGACACATTTACCGATTTGTCCATTGTCATTTTCGTTTTATTTATCATTTGGTAAGACTATAGCCGTCAAAATGGGTTATAACCTGCGATCCAACCCGGTTCATCACGGGTTCGGGTCGAGTTGGGTTGAAAAAAAATTATAAATTTCAGTACGAGTTAAAAATGAACCAAACTCACTAAGAACCCGGCTCATTTGGATTGAACCCGTGATGAGCCGGGTTGCCTCACCAACCCGCCAATAAATTTTAAATATTTAATATATATATATATATATATATATATATATATATATATATTGTAGATGGGGATAAAGAAGATGTTTCAAGAGATGAAAATGTTGTTGATTTATTTATTCAAGATTTTAATACTATAGTTTGATAAGTGACAATAATGATTTGATGTTAGATAGTAATTTTTTTGTGATTTTGGTTTGTATTTGGAGTTTAACATAATTTGGGATTTTATTTAGATTGTATTGAATCTTATTTAGATTTTAATCGAAATTATAATTTAGTTTTCTTGAGATTGAAGAAAAAAAATTGTGTTTTTTTTTTTTTTAATTAAGTGAGCCAACCCGTTTAACCCGTCAATCCGTGGTGGGTTGGGTCGGTTTCTAATTTTGTTGGGTTGCTAATAACTGAGCCGGATTGGATTGACCCACTAAATGACCAACCCGTCGCGAGCCGAACCAGATTAGGTCGAGTGATCCGTTTTGACAACTCTACGGTAAGACTAAATTTTGACAATAGGTTCATGAAACATGATTTTTTATTTCGACCATTTTGGGACTGTCAATTTAAGATTTATGGTTAGAGAAATAAATTTTGAAAATAATATTATTTTGAATATTCAGTGGTTGTTCTCACTTGTACTTTTTGATTTAATTCTCTGGTTATTTGATCCTATTGAATTTGACTGATTAGTTGTACATAAGTTTTTACTTCTCACATTTACAAAAAATTTTCACATTAAAAATATTGTTTATCTTTTGTACTATCATTTTATATTTATTGTTGCTTCTCATAATTTTTGAAAGTATGAAAAATTATTTTAGCTTTATATTTTGACGTATTTAGTTGTTATGTTGTTGTTTCTTACAAGTTTGGAAGAAATATTTTTAATATTTTTGGTTGTTTTGTGTTGTTGTTACTAGTGATCAAATAAATATGTGAAAAAACATGTTGATTTTTTCACAAATTTAATTTACGAACCTGGAATCTTAAAAACTAATAAAGTTTCGAATGTTATTGTTAGTGATTCTATCCCTATTAGTGGTCAATTAAGTTGCTCTTGCTAATCCTAACTGAAAACATGCCATGGAACTCTTGAGTACAACATTCTTCTCAAAATTAACACTCAAACTCTTTCTTATCCACCTTTTCACTACAAAAAAAAAAATTACTATTATCTATCGAAATTTTGTAGGTAACTTCCAAAAATTCGTAAGTAAAGTTTAACCTAAAAAAAAAATCATAACTACAATTTTATTAGTAAGTAATTACTTACATATGAATCCGTAAGTATGTAATTATATACAAATTTATAATTTGTTCATAAGTAATTACTATAAATAATCTGTAAGTAATGTGTTTGTCTACTTTGATAATAATATTTTTTTTTCTGCAATACTTATGCATTCTTAAACATTGAAATTTATTATAAAAGTTTACAATACTTATGCATTCTTAAAAATTGAAGTTTATGATAAAAGTTTAAAATCTTACTACATTACAGAGAATTTATATAAAATATATATATATATATATATATATATATATATATATATATATAAAAGAATCGGTCATTAAAGTAAATAATTTAAATAATGGATGGACAACAATTAAATAAAAGTATAAAGATAATATAGAAAAACGTAATAAAAGAAATTTCACCATATTTAACAAATCCAAATAACAATATCAAAGTTAAAGATATAAGTATTGATACAAAAAAATCCTAAAGAAACTAATAATATTGTACTGATGAGGCAAATGTTGATCTTGATTGTGTTGTGGTTGTTCTTGGTCGTCTTCTAGTTGTCCGTTGTCCTCTTATTGATTGTACTGGGAACTAGATTTGACAAAAGTAGTGCTTTAACTTCAGCTATTTCCTTATCAAAGTTAATAAAAGAAAAATCAACTACATAAAACTTAGTAAATTTCTATAAGACAAACAAGTGACCATATAATTTTTTTAACCAAATTAATCTTTAGTCCACTTCATGTAGATTTTTTAAGTGCGCAGTAATCTTGAAAAATATATGTTTCATTAAGATGACTCATTAATGAAAATATTGATTGATTATTGCAAGTCATGATTATTGCAAGTCAAAGTTAGCAAATATATATAAAAGATAAAGAGAATGTGTAGGAATAAGAAAATTGTGAATTCAAAACATATGCCAGGAAAGATGGAAATCAAATACAAAAAGCTTCTAATTTTACATTTACAAGCCTAAAAAAAAGCGTAGTAACAACATGTAAGTTGCTTACTCAAGTAAGGAAAATGTCAAATTTTAAAAGCCCACATAGGCGATGCAAGATAAAAATATCCAAGTATCTCGACAAGACAATGTAAGAGAAGATGATTAAGAGTTTACCGTCAATTCCAATACAACTAGAATTAGTAAAGAGAAATATTAAGAAGCACTTATATAATACAATTCTACCGGTTAAGATGTTAGTGAAAAATAGTAAGTGCACTGATCGCACATAACAAGTAATAAATATCGTTCTTTACATATAAAATTACGCAACATATGACAACTTTCGCAATTCATTATTCAATTAGAAAATAAAGTTTACAGAAACACAAAAAAAAAAATTGATATTTTTATCAAATAGTTTTTGTGGATAAAAAATTTAACATAGAATATTTACGATTGTCAGAATTAAATTTCATTCTCCTGCATTCACAAACATTTCGATTCTAATTTTATATTAAAATAAATTCACAAGATTGCAACAAGATAAAAATATTTTTTTCTCCTGTATTTCTAGTATTGCCGGCTCTTAAGTTTGTTTACTAATTTATTTATTGTTTTTATATGTTTTTTGAATTAAAATAAAGTTATAACTTAATGCATAACAATTAAAATATATAAAAGAAATTTGATTTCAAAGCCGTTATATGCATGGATATTAAAATATTTTTGTTCATGGCATAGCCTATCGTGCCTAAAAAAATTTTAAAAATCCTTGTTTTCGTTTAGGAAACGTCCTGTCCGTGCCTGTTTCTGCATTCGAATAATCCTTGAAGGGTTCAATTTCCAAAAGAGGATAGATGAATAAAAAAAAAGGGGGTGTACTAATAAATTCGGAAGGTGTAAGCAATGCAATTCTGAATAAACTAAGGAGATAAGTTTAAAGTAATGAACGGGCCTTTTACAGTTTGCTGTGTCGACTAGAACATTGTTGGCCCATTATGAAAAGAAAACAAAAATTTAACTCCCATGTCAAGAATTGTGTTGTAGGTATATTAAAAATTAAATGTTAGTATCAGGAAATATATGTTTTATTTAATATGCGTAAAAAATATATATATATATATATATATATATATATATATATATATATATATACGGAGACAGAGATTCTATAATATATTATTTTAAATTAAATGCAAGACACAAAGATAAATTAGTAATTAAAAGAAAATCCATAAATTTATTACTTTTTTCTTATTTCACACTCCATCTTCTTTTACAAAACTTTCCTTACAAATGATCATATATCACTAAAACTAAATACACAATGTTTACAAATTTTCTTAAATGAATCCCTACGAATACTCATAAATACTTAGAAGTAATAAATTAAAAATATCAAACCACCCATTAATCAGAAATATATTAATTACTTCTTACTTATTGTCTTATTTTTCCATAATATATATATATATATATATATATATATATATATTAAACACTTGTATTTTTCATAAAATAACAGACAATAATATTCTTTTAAATGTGGAGTAATGGTAAAACTTAGAATTGTTTATCTTGAGAAAAAAATAGTGAAAAGTAAAGAAAAATGAAAGAAGTGTAATATTTCTTCGATAATTGAATCATAAACAAAAATCTTCAATAATTAACTTAAAATCTTTTGTCATTGAATCATAACTAATTATTACAATATTTTTTTCAATATAAACTATCATATTACTTGTTAAAAAAATTTCAAATTTATTATATGTAATTCTATAAACTTTAGAGAGTTCTCTTTTTTTTTCTCAAAATTTGAACTTATAAATTTTTTTAAGTTTAGTTCATTTTTTTATTTTCATCGCAAACCTCTCTCAATAAACAATTCTTTTACACTAAATCCTTAATCACATGTAAAAAGAAAAATAAATTATTTAAAAAAACAAAAGTAGAAAATAAACTTACTCATTATTTGGTGCAAGATAATTATTAAATTCTCAATTTCAATGTAGTGAAACTTGATTTTGAAAATAATAAAAAATTAAGATCGAAAATTGAGTTAGAAGAAAAAGATAAGAAAGAGACGGAAGTATGGAGAGAGAGAAAAAAAAAAAAACAGAAGGGGGAAATTTTGTTTTCAATTTTTTTTTAAAAAATCATTTTAAAACTAACTTTATATACATAATATAATTTAATTTGTTAAATATATTACATTTTATGTAAATTAGAAAAATATAATGTCTATTGTTTATTACACAAACACAAACATTATTTGATATTGATAAATATTGTTAATATTTTATATAACAATATTTGTTATTTATCGTATTTATATTTGTTTATCATATATATTTGTACCACTTTTTATTATAAATATATTCATTGTATTTTAGACATAAAAAAATACTGTTTTATAAAAAATATGGCATTAAGGTGGAATCTTAGTTTGTTCAGGTTAGACACATATTTAACATGTGATGAGAGCGAAATTGATGACTTGGTTATGAAAAATATTAAAAAAAGAAACCCGAGAATCATGCTTCCAATTTGTTAAACATTTGTCAATTTTTTACCCTTTGCGTTGATTGGACGTTTGAATTTTGAGGACGAGTCTTTTATTGCTCATATAAAGATGCTTTTCGTATCTTATGGGTACATTTCTGACAGCTGTAATGTAAAAAAACATCATAAATCCCACTTCACCACCAAAGACAGAGCATGCTTACATCCACTTACCATTTTTTATAATAATCATAATATAAATATGCCCTATACCAACAAGTTGACATTGACCAAACTTAGAGAATGTTGACCGCTAATACGAATATCGAATATTGTTCTTTTTGCTGGATTTTTATTTCTTTAATTTATAGGAATGCTAACCGATCTCCTAAAATTATTGATTAAAGAATAATTGCATATTTATTTCATTATTTTAATATTAAAAATTATAATAATTAATTTTATTAATTAAAATAATATAAATGTATATCACATATTTTATATCATTTAGATTTTTTAAGCTCTCTGTTAAAAAATAAAAAATATCTTTATGACATATTATTAATTTTATGTATTTATAATAAATAATTTTAGTATTGAGATATTATATATTTTTTTAATAAAAATATTTTGTTAAAGTAAAATAAATGTTGCATAACGTTATCAAAAAGTCAGAAAGAAATTTGATACAATCTCAATAATACTTTAAATGTTTTTTTCTTAACTTTTTAGATATTTAGATATTTGATATTATTTTTTGTTAATTATTTCTGTTATTTCTTTATGTTTAATTATATATTAATTTTTAACAATATTAAAAATATAATAATTTTATTTTTTAATCATTTTTTAACTTGTATTCGTTAATATTATATACAATTATATAGTTCTTTTAAACATATTTTTTCCTTTAAATAAAATAAAATAACATTTATTATTAAATTATATTTTATTTAACATCAAAATTAATTGTAAATTTGTATAAAATTTAATACTTATTAATTATCTCCTACCAATGTTTTTAGACCACGTGTTCTAAGGACCTTAGTTCATTTAATAATGTTAATTTTAGCTGGTGTGGAACTTCACAGGAGGACTTTAAAATTTCATGCATCGATATCGAAGTTTGTTTATATAAAGTTTTAGAAAGCACAAAAATTTAAATATAGACTACAATTTTAAAATATTAAATATTATATGTTTTAAAAAATTATGTCTGTTATATCTATTTTATTTGCATACTTTACTAAAATTATACAAAATATTGTGTCCAAAAAATAATATGTAAATATCGCACTGTAGTTTATTATATACTTCTATTTGTTCTATAGAAAAGATTTTGCATGTTTGTTGAAGAAAATATTTATATGATTTTTGTAAAATACAAAGACAATACATATATACATATATTTATTTTAATTTAAAAAATGAAATATAATATTTCAAAATAATTTAGAAACAAAAATCATATTTAATCAAAATATTAAATATTAAATAATTAAAAGACAATAAAAAATGAAAAGTAACATGTTAAATTTTCATTGTAAACACAAAAGATGTGAAAAAAACTTGTAAAATACAAAGACAATGCATATATACATATATTTATTTTAATTTAAAAAATGAAATATAATATTTCAAAATAATTTAGAAACAAAAATTATATTTAATACAAATATTAAACATAAAATAATTAAAAGACAATAAAAAATGAAAAGTAACATGTTAAATTTTCATTATAAACATAAAAGATGTGAAAAAAATCAACTTTATTTCTTAGATTGGTTGTATATTAATTAATGGATTATCTTTTCAATTTCTTGAATATTTATGAAAATATTTTATTGTATTTTAATATATTGAATTATGTTATCAATTTTTATGTTTTTATATAATAAAATGAGTAATTAAATTAATATTGTTAAAATAATAAATACTGATATATTTTACTTTTATTCATTTTCATCTCAATAATTATATTTTTCATTTTCTTACTTTTTTTTTATTATCTAATTCAAATATAGCACGAGTGAAAATTCTTCTAGTAGTTTCCTTTGTTTTTCCGCTCACATTGGTATGTTCTGGATGTTTCCTTTGTCCTGACTCTGCTGTAGTTTCTCGCATTTATAAAGAAGTTGTTGCCTTAAATACTTCTCCTCAGTGACTTATCATGTGCTCTTCACATTTCACGAAATTCAAATAAGATAAAAACACGGTACTCAAAAATTAATTAATAGTCTTAGTTACCGATTTCAAAATAATTAGTACATAGTATCCGCAAATAAAATTCACATTGTATATTAAAAATGATATTTGTGAATTATGGGTATAATATTTTTATATTCACTTGTTAATATGATAGATATGAGTATCATAATATTCGTATTTGTGGATACATGTACCAGTTATACTTTAATTTAAATTAAAAAATTATTAAAATATTAATACATTAGTTTTGAATATGTTAATTTTTTATTAATTAATTTTAAAAAATATTAATTTATATATAAATTGTCATTCAGCACTAAACAAATAGATTATTTAAACTTTGTTTGAAATTTATAAATATTATGCATTGTATTTTTATTTAAATTTATAGTTACAATTTGTTGTTAAATATTAAGTTTTCATTTTTGTAAATATTCGTAAGTACTCGTGGAGATTAAAAAAATATATGGATATCTGCATAACGGATACTTACACATATATAAATACAGGTACAACATGAATATTTATCCGATAAGTATGATATGAGAAAGTTATTACCCATACCTTACTCGTCCCATTGATAACCCTAATTATAATGTTCTCAAACTCTCAAAAGTTTTCATTTATGAATAATATTAAGAGGATCTCAGATATAATTACTGATATTTAAATTTATATTTTTATATTAAAAATTGGAGTGATTAATTTGAATAATATAATTTATACAAAGACAGAAATATTTTTTTAAATTTTTGAATAATATTTTCTAATATAAAATAAATATTTAAGAACTTCTAACATTTCTACTAAAAATGTTTGTAAAAATATAAATATAAACTTGTCAATTCTCTTAAAATTTTAAGTAATTAATTTTTTATTTCGGTAAGTTAATGTTTTTATAATTAATAATTTTAAATATTAAAATTTTATCTGTTTATTTTATATAGAAGATATTTTTAAGTTAATATAATGTTACCAAAAATTATCGATAAGTTAAGAAAAAAACTTAATTAAGTCTTAAATTTATATTTTAATTATTATTTTTAAGTCTTTTAAATATTTAACACAATTTTTTGTTTATTTTTTGTTAATTTAAATATTTTTCATTTAATTATATTAAATATAATTATTTAATTACTTTCAAATTTTTTATTAATATGTATTAAATAAAATATTAAACCGTATAATTCTTATAAATATCTTTATTTTTTAAATAAGATATAATTACAATAATAATTATTAAATCATAATTTATTTAACATCGCACTTATTTAATATCTTTTATAAAATTTAATTGTAAATTAATTATTCTTAATTAATATATTTTATTTATTTGTATTAACATAAAATAATTTTTTCAATCGGAAAAAGACAACAGTTTTATTTTATCTGATTTCTATTTTAATAAAAATAATTTAGTTTCATTTTTTCTTTAAAATAACTTGATGTTTAATAAAATAATGGAAAATGACAGTGATGTAATAATTATGGTTATGGACATGACTATAATCTATAACAATATATAAAAGAGGATTCTTCTTTTGTGTCCACATTTCATAATACCAAACATACCCTTTATAATATTATTATTTATTAATTTTTTAAAATTAATAATTATTTTTATCTATTTTTTATAAAACTGTTTATCTTTTTTTTTATTCATCAACAATTATTCTCTCTATTTATTTCATTTTATTTTTAATAAATATACATTTATTTTATATATTAACTTAATAACATTATACTATTATCATCTACTAATATAATATCATTCATATTTAAAAAATACACACACAGGCGCGATAGCGCCTGTGTTTACACTAGTTGTAATTAAAGTCTTATTCTGTCGACCATAATTAAATAAATTTTTTGTCTTAAATCTATTTACCATCTTTTATAATAATAAGTATGCCCTATACAGACAAGTTGACACATTTTATTATAAATTAAAATAAATTATTTGAAAAATGGTAATCAAATCACAAAAGTCGATAACTGTGATTATTTTTTCAAAATTTTTATTGACCAAACTTAAACAATGTCGACCACTAATAAGTTGTTTTTGTTGGATTTTTATTTTTTTTATTTAGGGATGTTAAATAATATTCTAAATACTAATTAAGAAATAATAAATATATATTGGTCCATATTTTTATATTAAAAATTATAATAATAAATTGATTAATTAAAATAATATAATTGTATATATACAATTTTATAAAAATATCTTTGTAAATTTTAAACAACGAGTCTATGATATAAAAATAAGCATTGGAATTTTTTAGCTCTTTACTAAAAATAATAAAATATATTTCCATGACATATTGTTATTTTTATGTAATTATAATGAATAAATTTTGATATAGAAATATTATGTATTTCTTTAAAACAATAGATATTATTAAATTAAGAGGAATATTATAAAAGGTTAACGAGAAGTAGGAAAAACAAAATTTAATCAAGTATTAAATTAGTACTTTAATTGTTTTTTTTAAATATTTATATGTTTAATATTATTATTTTTTAATTTAAAATTTAAAATGATAAATTATATTTTAATTTTTAATAACATTAAAATATAGTTATTTTATTATTTAATTATTTTTTAATTTTATTGATAAATATTAAAAACAATATTAAATCTAACTTACTTTTTATGAATATTTTTATTTTTTAAATAAAATAAAATATAATTACATTAATAATTATTAAATCAAATTTTATTTAATATCATAATTAATTATAAATTTTTATAAAATTTAATATTTGTTAATTATTTTTAACCAATGCTGTTATGCCACTCATTAACATCACCTTAATTCTTTAAATAATGTTAATTTTAGTTGTTGTGGAACTTCGGGGGAGAACTTTAAAATTTCATGCATCAATATCAAAGTTTGTTTATATAAAGGTTTAGAAAGCATAAAAATTGTTTATATCAGTGATTTATCATGTGCTCTTCACATTTTACGAAATTCAAATAAAACAAAAACACGGTGCTCAAAAATTAACTAATAGTCATAATGTCCTCAAATCCTCCCAGTTAATTTAAGGTGTTCTTCACAGTTTTTATTTTTTTTTATCGAGAATTAACCAAAACTCACTTATTATAAATTAGTGATATATGAATCTATCATTTTTATATTCAGACCAAAATAATTAATCTTATTAATTAAAATAATATGAATTTATATAACAGATAAATTTTTTAAATTTTTGATTAATATTTTTATAATAAAATATAAATACTTTTAAATTTCTAAAATTTTCATCAAATTTTTTTAACTTTATATCTTTATAATTAATAATTTTAGATATTAAAATATTATCTGTTTATTTAATGCAAGATATTTTATGAAGTTAACATGAATGTTTCAAAATATTATCAATAAATTAGAAAAAAAAATTAATTAAGTTTCAAATTCATATTCTAATTATCTTTTATATAGACTTTTTAGATATTTAATATTTTTTTTGTTAATTTAAATTTTTAATATTTAATTATATTTCAGGTTTTAAAGACATTAAAATGTAATTATTTAATTATTTTTAAATTTTTTATTACTGTATATTAAATAAAATATTAAATATAATTGTATTATATTTATGAATATATTTTTATTTAAATAAAATAAAATAAATTTATTTAACAGTTAATTATGAACTTTTGTAACGTATTAATTTTTATTTTATTTATTCCAACACAAAATGAATTTTTCAACCGGAAAGACAATAGTTCTATTTTATCTAATAGAAATAATTTAGCTTCATATTATCTTTAAAATATCTTATGTTTAATGAAATAATTTAAAATGATAGGGATGTAATAATTATGGTTGTTGACATGATTATGCTTGTAACTAAAGTGTTATTTTATTTAAGTTCACCATAAACCTTCATCGGATTCGCACGTTTAGCAGCACCCCTAAACATGTTCATGAAAAGAAGTCAAACTAAATAGAAACTTTTAATTAATAATGGGATAAAATTGTAATGATAAATAAAATAATGAAACAAAATGAGTCATTAAACTTAAAAAAGTAAGTTATGCAAAGTAAGGTATATTTTTGGAAGTATCTTGTATTAAAAAACTCCTAAGGAAATCGACAAAATAATACTCACGAGCTAACTTGTATAATACTTATTGAAGAACACGCTAACTTGTACACTAACAAGTTGTATTATTTTAAAAATGATTGTTTTTTTTTATAATTATTTACGCGCATCAAAACATTTCGAAAGAATAAATTAAAAAACCCATTTTTCACAAGATAATATATTTGTATGCATTAAAAAACAGTTTGCACGAATTTATTATGTTATTTTGTCCTTCAACGTGCCACTTGGCCACCTAACTCTGAAAAGTGTGAAAGAAGTTAAAATTAAAGAGATTAAAAGTTCCAATAAGATAAGATCTTTTATATTAAAAAAATAATATGATATATTTGTAAGCCGATTTAGCTAGTTTATACATAAATTTCTCTTCCAGAAGTCATACTTCATTTACACACAAAAATATTAGTACTATTTAAAGTTATATCATACACAAACTCCTTTTATAGATGTTTTAAAATAAAATAAAATAAAATTTAAAACTAGCTTATTTCCAGAAGATTTTAAATGTTGTTTTTAAGATTATATTTTCAATTCGTGTATAAACTAAATTTGATTTATAAAAAATAATAATGTTTTAGTTTTATCTTTTCAATACTCATAACAAGTGGGAAGAAAGATACTAAAAACAAAAATATCACCTCTCTGCACTTGCAGAATCCACCAACAATATTATCGTGCTCCATGTTTGTCACCTACACAGTATCTGTAAGGATATTATAGTTAGAAAAAAAGTATAGGATTAGTTTATCTAATTTGATAACATTAAAAGTAAAAAATCCTATAGTACTTGTTTGATGAAATATTCAAAAGCATCATATATGAATGATTGAATAAATTATCTTTTAAGTCATTGTTTTATTTTTTCAAATTATTTTATTAAAAAAAGGTTAATTTCTTTGTACATTCAAACTGTATTTTTATTTTTAGGGTTACCGGTCCATTTTATTTCACACTAACTAAATTGAATAAAAAAAAAGGTTGCAAAAAGACACGAGCTTTGTCATTCTGAAAATCGCAATTATAAATATTAAAGGGACACGAGCTTTATCATTTGCCCCTTCTTCTTCTTACTTGTGGAGCTTGTTGTTACCCATGGCGAGCGAACCCAATGGCAGCTGCAACAAGGGTATTGTTGACAGTTATATGTTGCTGAACCCAAAAGAAGCTGGTTTCTTCGATCTTCTTCATGTGCTGTATTCCCGAAACTTGAGAAACCGAAAATTTGTGGACAGCAAGGCCGAAGGAGATTACGAGGGAAGCTTCCGCCACAGATGGCTTATCTTCGTCTCCGTCGTGCTGCAGAAGCTTCTATTGCTCCTCGCCAAGCCACTTGCGTTATTCGGCTCTTTCATCGAGTTCGTCATCAACCTCATTTACCTTAACGGCGGTTTCATCATGATTTTCGTGAACTTCCTCTCAGGTAATTTCTTTGAATGTATCTTCGATAGATCTGAGGCTCTTTGTAATTTTACATTTCTGGTGTTTTGTCTTCTTAACTCAACAAAAATGTTTGCCACATCGATCAGATTCATTTGCTTCATCCACTGTTTTGTGCAAAGCTAAAACCCCCACTAGTCTCTTTCTTTTACCCACTGTGAAAATTTTTGTGAAGAAATCTGCATCCATCTATCGTTTTTCTTTGTCCTAGAAAGAGTAGTTACTCGGTCATTCAGAATCAAATCAGATCGTCTTCCAAGGTCGTTTCCAATTTCAGATTCTTTATTGTTTTTTTTTTCGAGTCCAGTTATTTATTTATTTATTGAGTTTTTAATATCATCTCTGTACGATAATTTTAAAATAGAATGGTATTTTGAAATATATATTTTAAAATCATAAAAAAAAGACACACTGGAAAAACCCAAAGATAATAGAAAATCATCCATTTCTTAGTCTTCTTCATAGTTGTGATTTCTCTGCTACTGATTCAATATTTTTGGGTTTAGAAATAGTGGATTATACATTCTAGCTGGATCCAATATTCTATGTTATTTATGAAGTATGTTTTTTAAACAAGTAATTATATAATATGCGTTGATGATATATTTTTTTTCATAAATAATGTGAGTATAATATGATATCGATCATATCTATTTTTTTATTTTTGTATTAGATAAATACGAGTTTTGTCATCACTTTAATGTACATTATGATTGATATATTTTATATAGATATTGAAGTTGATATAATCTTATCTCATATATTTAAAAGTTTAGGTTAAATTCAAAGTTCAATAAGTTTCTGAATAAAAAAATTGTGAGCCAGTTGAAACTCCAATCTCATTTTCCAACATTGTTTATTTACATAAAAAGATTTGGTTGGGTGGAAATAACACTATACGCCAAATTAACCCACAACTTGTCGCAGTCTCATTGAGGAACATTTGGAGAGGTGGGCCACTTGCCAGAACTTTCTTGTAATAATAAATAATTTTTTTTATTATATAGACAAATTATCTTTCATATCTTTTCTCCCGTTGACCCATAACTCATTACAATTGGGGACAGGGAAATATAAAATGAATTGAAAAATAAGAGAGTGGAAATATATAAAATTGAAAAGAAATAAAATATAAGCTTCATATGTTTTAGTTTATTCATTTTCTCATTTTTTATAACCCACACATAAACTTTTGTACTTCTTTTCAGTATTTTTTTCACTTTATATTTAATTTTAAGTTACATTTATTAAGGGGGGAAAGAAAGTATAAAGATAAAAAAAAGTTCAGTTGTTTGATAAGAAATAAAATAAAATTATAATAAACAAAAGCAAGTGGGGCCACTCACGAAATAGTGAATAGTTGTGTGAAAAGCGTGATTTAATATAAAATAGTATAATAAATCTCCTACGCAATCAAGTCCCATCATCAATTATGGGTAGTCGCTTCCATTGTTTTATTTATTTATTTTCGTATCCACGTGTAATAACAGTAATGAACAAAAAACACTCCTCGAAATTATCAACTAATAGAATAATAACTTGTACTGTTCATGCTATGATTGATATTGTTTATTCTCTTAATTGTTCATTTTAACGCGGTTAAATAAAAATGATGCAACCAAACAAAAGTATGAATTATCCACTCAAAGATGATTAACTTGTATCAAATCTCATGAACTAAAATTTAAACAAAACAGGTCACTTGGTCGTCCCAGATCGTAACGCACAAAATTATTTGTCTTGTATTGGAAATTTGGATGCGCGAGTAAAGTTGGATGCTATCAAGCGTGATGACTGCAGGTACTATGTTTCATTAGCTATGATGGCTTCAAAAGCTTCCTACGAGAATGTGGCTTACCTTAAATATCTGGTCAAAACTCATTGGAAGGTAAAATAATAGCTTTTTTTCTTTTCCCTCTTTACATTCTCTGTCTTTTCCTCAGTTTGCGATGCATTCTTAATTGATTTTGTTTGTGACTTGTGACCTCTTACAGATGGAATTCGTGGGCTTTTTTGATTGTTGGAATGGTAAGAACTGCAAATAACCAATCTCATTTGCATGTCTTAACGTACTAGCAAAAGAAATAATATGGTGACTTAAATATCAAATTTTAATTAGTTTCCTAAATCACATTTAATATTACTATTTCAAAAATATGCTTTTATCTCTAAATTTAACGATTATTATCAATAAATATAATTAAAGGTAATTTAAAAAGAGTATGAATTGAAAATTTAGAAGTCTATTCACACATTCAATAATGAAAAAGGATAAGAACTAAACTCTTGTATCCACCTTTGGTTGCATTGACATGGCAGAATCTCAAGGAAAGGCCACAACCCAAGTGTTGATTCTTTTGGACAAGCACGAGCAGCGCGATACTTACGTTGTGGCTTTCCGAGGAACGGAACCCTTTGATGCAGATGCTTGGTGCACTGACCTTGACATCTCGTGGTATGGGATTCCCGGCGTCGGAAAAGTTCACGGTGGCTTTATGAAAGCTTTAGGGTTACAGAAAAACGAGGGGTGGCCTGTGGAGATTCAAAGGGACGAAAATCTTCCCCCGTTGGCCTACTATGTTATCAGAGACATTTTAAGGAAAGGTTTGAGTGAAAACCCCAATGCAAAGTTCATTATTACGGGTCACAGTTTGGGAGGAGCACTCGCTATTCTGTTCCCTACGATCATGTTCTTGCATGATGAGAAGTTGCTGATAGAGAGGTTGGAAGGGATCTACACGTTTGGGCAACCTAGAGTTGGAGACGAAGCATATGCGAACTTCATGAAAAAAAATTTGAAGGAGAATTCCATTAGGTATTGCAGGTTTGTTTATTGCAACGACATAGTTCCGAGGTTGCCCTACGATGATAAGGACTTGCTGTTCAAGCACTTTGGGGTCTGCCTTTTCTTTAACAGGCGCTATGAACTCAAAGTAAGTACTTTCTCCTTTTTTGAATTATATATTTATTTTTGAAAAAAATTGACTTGAGTCGAACTTGATATAAACTAAAGAAAATTCATTATTTGATACTTCAAATTATTTGAAACTAAAGAAAGAACACATCCACTTAACAACCCATTTGATTTTAACAATATATAATGATGCAGTAATACTTCAAATCAAAAAAGTGAAAACGATGTGATTAGAAAACTATTCAAAAGAAAGTGGTATATATCTGGATTGCAAAATGGTTTTTTTGACAACATGCACGGATCAAAAGAACAAGGTGAACCGAAGAATGAACAAGTTGTTTGATTATTGCAGGTTTTGGAAGAAGAGCCGAACAAGAATTACTTCTCGCCATGGTGTGTGATACCAATGGTGTTCAATGCTGCTTTGGAACTATTAAGGAGCTTTACCATTGCCTACAAACATGGACCTCACTACAGAGAAGGATGGTTTCTGTTTGGATTCAGATTATTTGGTTTAGTGCTACCTGGCTTACCTGCTCATGGTACACAAGATTATATTAATTCCACTCTTCTCGGAGCAATTGAAAAGCACTTCAGAACAGAGTGATTGATGCGTCCATGCAACTCACTACTAGTATTTCCTTAATTAGCTACCCAGTCTTAAAGTCTGTTTCATGTTTCTGCATGGTTTGTCATTAATGAGGCTAATGCCAAGTTCTCCATTTCACCTCTTTTTTTGGTAAATGCTTGTTCCACGTCTTGAAGACACAAAAATGCCACTAGTTATATGTATTAGTGTTTGGAAATTTTATATCCTTTCTCAATATCATCTTTCTCAAAGCGTTTCGGGACTTGATTTCAATAGTTAATCATAAGGTTTATTTAGAGTTATGTTAAAAAATTAATTTTGAATTTTAATTTCACAGTAGTTAGTTTATATTAAAACAATTAATTGCCCAGGCTTGCCCTTATTAAAAGTTAAATTATAAATATGGATTTATATTAACAATGTGACATTGCATATAAATAAATAATTTTATCAGGATAAAAATAAGCACATATATATTTTCTGTGTATGCTTTCATGTTTACAATAGTTATTTTTTTAGGAGAAAAATTATGATATTATGACATTACTTTTGAGCATAAAAATAATTCCATAAAATAATTATAAAAAGTGTATACTCAGTCATACAATGGTAAATATGAAGGACATGAATAGCTTTAACCCTAAATCATAACAAGGGATGAAGATAGCATCTTTTGATGAAAAGATACCACAATTTCGAAATCCAAAGGACAAAAGAACAAGAAATTGAGAAAATCCACAAATAAAAAATTCATTCCCATATTTGAGAATTATCCCACAAGATGATCTGCATGCCATTAACACATTCATCATAGTTTAAGGATGTGTTATATTTATTTATTTTGTCACAAATGCTATGTTGTCTAAAATATTTTATTTTAGTTTATTTATTACTTTTTTTTCAATAATTCTCAAGTTTAATGATATTTTACTTAACAATTTAAATAAGTTTAAGATTAACTTATAATTTATTAGTAGAATTTTTTTTGTAAACAAAATTACAGAATTTATCATAGTAATGTATATAATTAAAGATTTTTAAAAATAAATAATTAGTCATAGGAAAGAATGTATTTAAATGGTTTGGTTAATACTTGGTTCCACCCTAAACCGGGTCTGACTCGGCCCAGCCCAATTCATAGATAGAGATCGAGAAGTGGGCATGTTTATGATGGCCCGATAAACCAAAGAGGGGACGGAGCGAAAAAGCGTCACGAGCGGGAGAGGAAGGAGGAGAGATAGGGAGGGCTAGCGAGAGAGGAAGATCTTCGATTTAGGGTTTTCAATTTCGTATTCACCAAGGTCAGTGAGCGCCTAATTCACCGAATTCTTTTTCAATTTGTAATAGATCTCTGTTTTCCTTTACAGTAGAACTCCAACCCCCCAAAAAGCTGATTTTCATTTGGTAGTATATGATGATGATGCTGATGATGATGATGACGACGATATTTGTGTGTGAGAAAGAAGTGTGCTTGTTATGTGCAGGCGGCGAGTGTGAGAATTTGAGAGAGAGAGGGTTGAGAGCGCTGAGTGCTCTGCTGAGAGATTCCATTACCCCAAGAGGAGGAGGAGGTGGATAGATTATTTCCCCCCCTTTTTTCTTTTTTCTTTTTATTCTCAGAGTGGTGGACAGGGATTTTTCCATCCACAGCCTTCCGTTCTCTTTCATTGTGATTTGTTGAAGATTTTAATGGAGCAGCGAAAGCTTGTGGTTAGTCGTGCTCGTTCAATTTTCTTATTTCTTCCCTACTCGTATGCTTACATGTTCATTATAACAAGCAAAATGATATCGTTTGATATTTTTTTCTCGATTCCTGTTCTTTTAAATTGCATATTAGGTTTTGGGAATTCCGTGGGATGTCGATACTGAAGGATTAAGGGAATATATGAGCAAATTTGGGGAGCTGGAAGATTGCATTGTAATGAAGGTTAGCCGTTGCTTTCCATTTTTCTGTTGTGTTGTTATTTCATGTTCTGTTTATACTCGTCTAACGTGTCGATACTTAAATGCAATAAACAATATGTGCGTGTGTTTCAATTATCCGCTGTAATTTTACTTCATCTTGTCTGTATTCCTATTGGCGTTGAATTTAATTAAAAGCCCCTGGTGCTTACATTTTTTTTTCTCAAGAAAAAAAATTAAAGAGGAAGAGGGGTTGAATTCTTTATACTGCTTTTGAAGATGTTTTGTCCATCCAACTGCCATGTTCTTAGGCTCTAAGCTTCAGTAATATTAATCCATTTCGAGTAAACATCCATTCTGCTCCTCAAAAATAAAATTAGTTTAGTGTTCTTGTACTATCAGAGTAAATACATAAAAAGTTCCTTCGTTGACCAAATTTGATGTCTAAAGGTTGTGGTAGAGAAAAAAGTAACATAATCTGCCTTATTTATTTTAGGAGCGGTCAACTGGAAGGTCTCGTGGTTTTGGATATGTTACATTTGCTTCAGTGGATGATGCTAAGGTAGTCCCTTTACAGAGAGGGGGAGTTGTATAGTCAAGATTAGCTCCTTCTCATATCTCTACCTCTCATTTGATACACCCTTATATAATGTCTACATGCTATATCATGATTTGGATGATCTTCTGGCCGCAGGAAGTATTATCAAGTGAACATATTCTTGGTAATAGGACGCTGGAAGTCAAAGTGGCCACACCGAAGGTTATAACCAAATTTCAATCCGAAACTTGAAATCTATTCTGCTTCATTCCTGGTTTGCATTTTATCCAAAATATAATAACCATATCTTATGATAGTACTACTCATTCTTGTAATGCTTTCATATTAAAGGAGGAAATGAGGGCACCAGTGAAAAAAGTTACTAGAATATTTGTAGCCAGGATTCCACAATCAGTAACAGAAGCTGCTTTCCGAAGGTATGAGTTTGTAAGATTTTCATTATGATAATCCACCGAGGATTTTTTTTTTCTTTAGTAATATATTCTTGTGTTGACTTAAATTTATACAATAGTATCGCAACCTTATATTCCTTTTCTTTTTCTTTCAGTCATTTTGAGAAGTATGGTGATATAACAGATCTGTACATGCCAAAGGTACGTTACTCCTATTTGATCGTTATACATAATACATAATTTAAATGCGGTTTGTATGTATATTTAATTCTTTTTTGTATGCATGCTCGCTGTTGAATTTGCATCTATGGCTGTGCACATAAACTGCAGACTGTCGTGTGCTGTACATTTTTCTTAATTATGGACACTTTACCATTTCTTCCTACAGGATCAAGGTTCCAAAACACATCGTGGAATTGGTTTCATCACTTTTGCAAGTGCAGGTTGGCGTCTATATCAGCCTGTGTGCTCTAATTTTAAGTTTCTACATATTTTATCTGCTTTAGTCATCTGGGATCTTGGGTATCCCTTGGAATTTTACATACGTGCAGTATTTTTGTTTACTATTTTGGTTTTTGGACTTCTGAAATATTGTGGAATGGATGTCCCGATCACTGTAAGGAACATGTTTTGTTGTACAGATTCTGTGGAGAATTTGATGTCAGAAACCCATGAACTGGGAGGTTCTGCGGTGGTGGTTGATCGAGCAACACCGAAGGCAAGAGTTTTTATTTTTTTATGGGTTGTCATTTTACTGTAGAATAGTTTTGGGAAATTTCAGAGTAATAACCAAGACAATTTTATTCAAATTAATGAAATATTAATAGCGAATTTGCTACCCAAGTGTACTGTTTTATTATTAAAAGGACATTTTATTATTTAAAATTTAAAAGTTCCTTATCCTTTTAGTTAAATAAGATTATATATTTCTTTTTCCAGGATGAAGACTTTAAGCCAATTGGCAGCAGAATGCCACCACAGGGAGGAGGATATGGTGCATACAATGCTTACATTTCTGCAGCCACTAGATATGCAGCACTTGGTACTCCTACTTTGTATGATCATCCTGGCCCAATTTATGGACGTAAGCATGCAAGCACCAGTGTTCAATTAAATGACTTCAGTGGCTTCATACTAGTTAGTGACTGTCTGGCATATTTTGTGAAATAGGGGGAGAACCTGCTCGTAGAACTAGTAAAAAAATTTTCGTTGGTCGTCTTCCCCCAGAAGCATCTTCAGAGGATCTTCGTCAATATTTTGGAAGATTTGGCCGTATATTAGATGTTTATGTTCCGAGGGTAAGATATTAAAAAATGCATATATGTTTATGTTGCAAGGATAAGATATTAAAAAAATGCATGTACGAGTTTGACAAAGCTTTGTTAACTTAACTGCCTATTTTTTGGGTAGGATCCTAAGAGAACAGGCCACAGAGGTTTTGGATTTGTTACTTTTGCTGAAGATGGTGTAGCAGATCGTGTCTCACGTAGGTCTCATGAGATTTGTGGGCATCAGGTACTTTAATTTAAATTTGCTGCGGGCTTGCATTACTACCAACTTTCAGCTGCTATAAGTTTCTGTTTGTTCATTTTTCTTTGATTTAAATTTAGATGTATAGATGTGGTGGAATGGAATCTGTGTAGGTACGGGGTGGAGATGAACTCTTCTGCTTTAAAATGCCCATTCTTAGCCTCCCTAGATTTTAGACTCTTAACTATATAGTTCATTCAAATCAGGAGAAAACATGTAATTAGTGGATTTGTTGTTCTGTTATTTCTTAACGAGATCTATGTGATGTAACGTGACTGTCTACTGTAATTGCATTACACAACATATATGCACAGTAGACAAATATAATCCCAGTGTGAATTCCTTATGACATGTCATCATGATGTGAATGTGTTTTGATTATATTTTTTGGTTTAAGTACGATTTTACTGATTAGTGGTTTTCATCTGTAGGTTGCAATAGATTCGGCTACACCCGTTGATGATGCAGGGCCCAGTGGGAATTTCATGATGGAATCTTTTGGGGGATATGGCGGTCCTGTGCGATCTTATGGGAGGATGTACGGTAGCTTAGACTTTGACGATGTGAGTATTTACGTACTAATAATTTTATAAGCGATATGTATAGGAAATGAAAATTTGGGCAATATGTCAAGAAACATTGAAAGTATTAACTAGTGTTTCATGTTTCCGATTTTTATTATAAATTTTCTTTTGCAGTGGGGTTACGGAATTGGGAGACCATCAAGAGCAGCAGATTGGAGGTATAGACCATACTAGTAGGGACACAGTTCACTGGTGACTGCGAACTGTGGTACTGTTATTTAATCATGATTTATGAAGTTGTAAGAAATGTGGATTGAATTTTTTTAATCCATCGTAAGCCAGAAATACTTTCGTTTGAACATATTATCTTGTATCGATTTGTACTAAGCAAGATGATGGGAACATGTTATATTCTAGAACAATGCTACATTTCGTACTATGTATTTTGTTCCTCGTCGTCTATTATCAGACAAGATGCTGATGTATGGTCCATAATAAATTATTCAGTTATGCCCATATTGTATTTTGCGAACGAGAAGATACAAACAATACGAGCTTTGCGCTTTTCTTCCGATTTGACGTGAAAAATTAGAAAGACGGTGTAGAGAAGATGTCGTACGGATGTGATCCAACTCATTCTATTTTATTTAACGCATATCTATATGATGTATCGGCACCAATTTAAATTATCTTGTCTATTGAGATTGAGATGGAAGCCCATCGACAGGTTTGCCCATATGATATAAAATTAAAAATTAAATTGTTGTGCATTTTTTTTTCAGTCTTGTTTAATACCGAATCACAAGTTGCATGGAGGACAAAAAAAGGTAATCCAGAAATAATCCCGATTGGGTTTGGTACATAATGCCGAAAATGTCAAATGCATTAAGAATGCAGTTGTAATTCACTAAGGCAAATAAAAATGGCCTATAACTTAAATTATTTTTCTGTGCTTATGGGCAAAACCTTAAAAATTTCAGGACTTGTATATTGGATTAAATATTAATCATGGAGCATGAGTGCCGAAGCAGCTCTTTGGGGACCATATCTGGACATATTTTTGGAATGAAAATACTTTCCGAGTCTTGGAAACCTGCTGCAGATCCTCTTCTACAGTTATTTGGTTTCTCATCTTTTCAGCTTTCATCTGCGCCCTTCTCAGCTTGTTTAGAATCTTTTCCATCGACGATGATTTCTTCTTTTCCAATTTCATCTGTGTAAAATACTTCCATAATTAGGGGAAAGAAAAACTCGATATGTCCCTGATGTAGTTTTATCATGCAGCATGACACGACACAACCATTTTACGGTTTGGAGACGGAGCCTCCATTAGTGAATGTAATATCTTGCATACGAATTTGAGTTGGAATAGGGACACACATCATATGAGAAAGTTCAATATATATACAAGCTGTGATGAATAAAAAACCTCTAGTGTTCGTATTGCAGCTTCAGCCTTGGCTTTTTGCAAACTCTCCCATGCAATGATTTTGGATTCCTCTCTCTGAAACCTGCGCCAAAAACAAAACAACGACATCAAATCTGTTCTGATCACTGAATGAATGTTCGAGAGATTCAAATATCTTGATAATAATGATACTAGACAATGGAAAACATGCATGGCAGTAGAATTTGAATTCATTTAGTAACTCAATTAGATCTTCCAAATTTATTTTATATCTGGGACAAATCCAAACCCAAGAACACCAAACATCTAAAGAACCTAAAGAACATACTTGGTAGAGTCCAACGTTGACTCTGCAATATCCAAACCCGAAGGTTGGGCTTCCATACTAGTCCTTCTCCTTGAGTGTTTACCAGGTAGCAAGCTCAGCCTGGGTACATGGCTCTTGGACCACCTAATAATAGTAGCCTCACTGTCTACCTCCACATCTCTCACCTCTAACTTCGCAGCATGCCTATTTTCATGATTCATGGTCGAAGTGGGTGACGATTTTGCTGCATCTTTCTCAGTTTCAGGAGGGCTCATTTGAGTTCCTTTATCACATCTAGAGAGAGATGTCAATGCGTCCTCATTCTTAGTTCCATTTCGTTTCTCATCTGTAAAGGAAATTAACTGAAACATTTTAAATATGTGAATATATAACTTTTCATATTCAACTATCCGGTGACTGCACAAAAACAGAAAAGCTTATCCTCGCTTTGATCGAGTTATCTCTCCCACAAATACACCAAGACACTAACTATATTACCAAATTGAACCAACGAATGTCTGAATACAGTATACTTGGAGTTAAATATTCCCTGAAACAAAGTCAGTCACATACACTGGGCTATAAACTATATCGTATCAGTTTTCACTAATCTTTATCCATTTGATATACATATTCAGCATCTTAAATAGAGTATACAATGCAAGTTTAGAAAGACCACTGCCTCTGAAGAGGAACTCCGGTATTCATACCTTGAGAATTAGGCGAAGATGGGTCACACAGCAGTTCTGACCACACCGGTGCACTAGACACTGATGCGAGGATAGCTTCACTGTTATCGTCGAGAAGAGGACTAGAACATTGCATAGTACTGTCAAAGTCATAACGGGGACCAAAAACGGCGTCATGTGCATAATAATGGTGAAGAGAAATAGCATCCGGTGCCAACACCCCCGTTGAAAAAGGGGAACCACCCATCATGAAGTTTTTCACCGCCAAACCTTGACGAAGTGGAATTGTGGGCGAGTAATTGGAGTAGTAGCCTTTTCCTGGAGGCACAATAGGACCACTTTTTGATTTGGGTCGCCGATGAAGTTGTGCATAGGAATTAGTTTTGTGATTAGTATAGCCCGAAACGGGGCTACAAATCCACCTCTCTGCATCATCCCATTTTGATGGTACTGTTCTTCCACTGTTGAAGGGTGTCAAGTTAGCCACACTGGCTTGATGCCTTATGCTGCTACTTGATGGCTGCAACACCCTCTCTGAGCTCCACCCGTTTTGGCTCCCGCTGTTTTTCTCTCTATAGTGCGGTGCCCCTGGACTTAGAAATGAACCAAGTTTCTGAGAGGAACCGGAACTCTTCTTCATGACACTTTATCTACCCCTTTTGGAGCTACTTTCAGTTGGCAAAGCCTCTTGAGCAAGCCCTCTGTCACTTCAAATATGGAAAATCTTGTTTATACCGAAACAGATATCGGTGGCGATGATTCTGAAACAAAGAAGAAAAAGAAAACACCAGTTTCCAGAGGAAAACTAAGCTTTATGTTGGCAGTATCAAAAAAAGAACTTGCAGTAGGTTTTGACCACTCATTACTCAATCACTCGGTATGGTTCAATCCGGGTCACACAGGAAAGCAACAAGGGGTTGAAGGGGACGATTTGTGGTGTTGCGCGTTAAACTAAGACACCAAATGCCGAAATTAGAGGCTTGAATGTGAGTTTATTACTGACTTAGTTGCTAATTACGCTTGAGATGCTGTCATCAATGTTGAATGATGGAGTGGTTTAAGTAACGTTTTCTGCTACTATCGACATTAGAGGGATGCGTACAACACATATGTGTGGACAATTATAGGTTGAGACTTAACGCATAAGTCCAATAACAATGAAGCGAGAGATAAGAAGGTGTGTATTGCGGTGGAATAACCAAGTGAGGTGAGGTGGGTAGGTCTTACCAACGATAATAGGACAAGGAAGACGTGAGCTGTGAGACATCACAAATCATTTCATGATGCAGATTAAACCATCGTCGTTCCTCCAATCAATGTTTACATTACACATAATTTAACTTCGTGATTCTTTTGAAGTTCAAAAAATTTATCGTACATGTCATGAAAATCAGTGTAGAAGGGTTCCACATCGTGTAATAATTTTTTGGGAGACATTATATGAAACACACCCTTGCATTTGTCACGTGGTTTTTCCGTAAAATTGCTTGGGACTCCTAAGGTCAGGCAGACACATGGTGTGGGCCGGAAGCTAAGACATAGTATAAAGTGGTATTTAGAAATCAGTATAACACTATTTTACGAAAAAAAAAATCAATTAATTACATAATATAAAAAACATCTTTAATTCATGATAATTGATATACACACTTTTCAACGACACTGTGGCACCTGCCAGCTGTATATGGGAGGTGTAGTGTATTATTAGAGGAATAACAGTGACTGTTTGTTTACATCGAAACAAAAAGGAGATGGAAACATTGTTAATATCACTATCTAATGCGTATTTCATTCATTAAAGGGATTTGTATTTATTTTAGATGGAATTATCTGAAATATCTCCCTTTCTCGAAAATAGTATAATGAGTTTGTGATTAAAAATGAAAAGTGTTTGGTTGTTAAATTGTTACGGAGAGGAAAGACAGTGAAAGAGAAGGTGTAAGGAAGCAAATGAGGAATCGAGGTTCGTAAGAAAAAGGATAGTGATTACCAAATGTGGAAAAAAAGAAAGGTGAGGAAAAGCAACGGCAACAGGTGATGAATGGAAGGTGTTTTGGTTGGCACAGTGTGCAATTGAGGGTATTGGTGCAGAAGAAGGTTAATGTTGTGTGGCAGATCCAGTGAAGATGTCAGAGACCTGCACATAACGTCAAATGTTATCTGTCGTGTCTCAGAGGGGAAAAATTCATTCACTCTCATCTCAAGTAAAATGAGTGAAACAAGGTCTTGTACTCTTGACATGCCTGTGCAGGCAACCATTGCCAAACATTTTTTACATTTCAAGTATCCTTCCGATGGAGCCCTCCTAGTGAATATCAGATAATGTTAAAAATTTAAATGTGAATTTTAAAATCTTATTAATTATTTTATAAATAATGTCCCGGTACACCTAATAGTCTCACATTCAGGGACGGAACTAGGATAGGACAGTGGGAGCCATTTTTTTTTGAATTATATATATATATATATATATTTATATATTTTTTAAAATTATATTATATATTATTTATATTAAAATTATATTATGGAAAATTATAATAAAAGATAAAATAAAATAAATTAATAGAGACATTAATTTATAA
>Ga0214543_1002220_pt1 | contig 38250 bp, 28 predicted proteins | sample CNSS2metaG_FD_160094 | JGI IMG/M metagenome (GOLD analysis project Ga0214543, IMG submission 160094) | Root nodule microbial communities from cowpea collected in UCLA plant growth center, Los Angeles, California, USA - CNSS2 | ecosystem: Host-associated > Plants > Roots > Nodule | place: USA...
AGTGGATGCTTGCACTTGTGGTGGATACCTCTGCTCACCCCTGAGCTGTTCACCCTTGAGCTAAGTGTTACAATTGTTATAATGTTTCAATCCCCCACACACAAGGTTAGCCCTTAATGAGTTTCAGGCCTCCTACTACTCTCACCACAAGAGTCGGTTCGTTCTAAGTGAGACTAACTGATTCCTTAGAGTGTCAGGATGCAACCTTACCTTGAATCCTTACCAAATTATACGGATGGGGCACCACCATGAACACCCACTAACAGGAGTCATGGAATTACGTCCCGACCACTGAAGCACGACCCTGAAATCTCACCTAGAGATTTCAAGGAATTACGCACTGACACATAACAAATATATTCAAACAATCAAATAACAATAATCAAGCATTCAAACCCCATGTCAACCATTGTAACCACTTCCCATTCGTATTCCATGTTGAATCCATACCATCTCATTCTTCCCAATTCACACATATAGAATTTCATCTCATATAAGATCACATGCATCATATGACTCATGCATAATCATTCTCCTCATGCTTTTAATATAACAAATCAGCTCAAAATAGTTGCCAATCATCAAAGAATAGAGAAAACAACAAACATTCCAGTACCCTCGCCCAACTCCTCGCTCAGGCCCAAAGCTCTCGCTTAGGCGAGAGGGACTCTCGCTCAGGCGAGCTCCCTTTGCCCAGGCGAGAGCTCGACAATCTGGAATAGGGGCCAATCGCACTAGCTCGCTTAGGCGAGCTCTCCTCACCTAAGGAGGCATTCTCTCGCTCAAAACAAGGACCACCCGCCTGAGCGACAGCTCGCGCAGAAGGCTTGGGCGAGCCTCTACCAGTCTTGCTTAGGCGAGCCTCACTAGCCTGGGCAAGATTATCAGTTCTCGTCCCTGTTCTGACCTGTAGTAGTCTCATTTTCGAATCCAAATAGTCACACAAGGCATCCCACATATCCATAGCAACGTACAATCCATACAAATACTAAGCATACCCAAGAACAGGCCAAACATAAATTAAAACTTGAATCCCTAACTTCCTTTACCTGGAAAGGGGTTAAAAAGGGGCTTTGGTAGCCAAGCGTAGAGAGCGCAACAACTCTATGAACGAACTGGAGAGCTGAAAGAAATAATGGAATAGAACTAAGAAATGGGTTACCATGAAACCCTAACTAGAAATACGAATAGGGGTAATGGAGACCAGTACAAGCTAGTAAAACGGATCTGAGCTAGCTTGAAGATGATGGTGCTCTAAACCCTAGCAGAGCTTCTATTTTGTAAGGGAAAGGAGTCAAGGTTTGATTTTGGCAAAGTGAGAGCAGAATAGGAGTCTTGGCTGCTTTAGGGGCCTTTGCACCCTATGGGTCAGCCATTAGGCCCATCTGCTTAGGACAGGCCCTTAAGACTAAGGGCAAAAAAGGAATAGAAATAAAAATGGGTCTTACATTCTCCCCAACAAGAAAATTTTAAACCTCGAAAATGAAACTTACCAGGTAAAAAGATGCGGGTGTGATTTCCTCATATCCTCTTCTAACTCCCACGTAGAGTCACATGTCCTCTGATCCCATATGACTTTGACAAGACTGACCGGTTTTTCCCTACGTTCCTCAACTTTTCTATCCTCTAACGCGATTGGCGGTACTTCTACAGTGAGGTCCTCTCGGATTCGTATATCCTCAGCCTCTAACACATGAGCCAGATCAAACACATACTTCCTCAGCTGCGACACATGGAACACCGGATGAAGATTTGCAAACTGAGGGGGCAAGGCTATCTCGTAAGCCACTAGCCCAATCCTCTTGGAGATTTGATAGGGCCAAGGAACTTAGGAGAAAGCTTCCTTGAGCGGAGAGCCCTTCCCACACTAGTGGTTTGAGTCACCCTCAAGAACAAATGATCTCCGGCCACGAATTCTAAAGGTCTCCTCATGCAGTCAGCGTAGGCCTTTTGTTTACTATGAGATGCCTGCATCTTGTCTCTCACCATCCTTACCTTCTCAGTAGTCTGCTCCAACAACTCTGGTCCGACAAGCACTGCTTCCCCATCCTGATACCAGCATAGGGGAGTTCTACACTTCCTGCCGTATAGAGCCTCATATGGCACCATGCCAATACTCGCATGGAAGTTGTTGTTGTATGTGAACTCTATCAGAGGCAACACTTCATCCCACGCCCCTAGATGATCCAATATGCACGTCCGCAATAGATTCTCAAGTGACTGAATCATCCTCTCAGACTGACCATCGATCTGAGGATGATAGGTTGAACTCATGGTGAGCTTGCTACCCAAGGCACTTTGTAGCGTCTGCCAAAACTGTGAAGTGAAACGTTGATCTCTGTCTGATACAATGCTCGAAGGCACCCCATGCAATCTCACAATTTCTTTAATGTACAGCTGGGCCAACTTGACCATGGACATCCTCAAGTTCATCGCCAAGAAATGAGCACTCTTGGTCAATCTATCCACAATAACCCAGATGGTGTGATGCACCCTGAAAGTTTGTGGCAAATGGGTCACAAAATTCATGGAGATGCTATCCCATTTCCACATTGGCATCTTCAGAGGCTGTAGGATCCCATCGGGTCTCTAGTGCTCCACCTTTGCCTTCTGACAGGTCAGACAGGCTGATACAAACTGGACCACATCTTTCTTCATCCCCTGCCACCAGAAAGTCTCCTTGAGATCCTGATACATCTTAGTCATGCTAGGATTCAAGCTAAGACGACTTTTGTGTCCTTCCCCAAGGATCAACTTTTTCACTTCGACGTTGTCGGACACACACACTCTGCCCTGGAACCGCAGTATCCCATCATCACCCATAGCAAAATCCTTTGCTTCATCTGACCCAAGCTGTTCTCGCACCCGGTTCAAGCTGACATCCAACAACTGTCTCTCCCTAACTGAATCCAGGAAATCACTAGATATAGTTAAGGTACTACACCTAATGGATTCGGATCCCAACTCCACCTGCAACTTCATACCCCTGGACTTCTCTAGTAGCTCCACCTCCTTGATCATAAGGTGAGTCGTATGTACAACCTTCCTACTCAGAGTATCTACCACTACGTTCGCCTTCCTTGGATGGTACAAGAGCTCGAAATCATAATCCTTCAAGAATTCCATCCACCTCCTCTGTCTCATGTTCAGCTCATTCTGATCAAATAAGTACTTAGGACTTTTGTGGTCGCTGAACACACGAAACTGTGCACCATAGAGATAATTCCTCAAGATTTTCAAGGCAAACATTATAGCTACCAACTCTAGGTCATGAGTGGGGTAGTTTCTCTCATGCACCTTAAGTTGCCTTGAAGCACAGGCCACCGCCTTCTTTTCTTGCATTAACACACAGCCAAGTCCGAGATGGGATGCGTCACAGTAGACCTTGAAAGGCTTCCTGACATCCGGGATCACTAGTATCGGAGCACTGGTCAATCTCCGCTTCAGCTTTTGAAAGCTTTCCTCGCACTTATCCGTCCAAGTGAAGCGTTGGTCCTTCCGAGTAAGCTGTGTCAGAGGTGCCACTATCTTGGAGAATCCCTCTATGAATCTCCTATAGTAGCTAGCTAACCCCACAAAGCTCTTAATCTCAATTGCAAATTTGGGACTCTCCTACTTAACCACCGCATCAACCTTTTCTGGATCCACCGCTATCCCCTGAGCGAATATCACGTGCCCCAAGAACTGTACCTCATCCATCCAGAATTCACACTTGGACAACTTGGCATACAACTGTTTCTCCCTCAGAACACCAAGCACCAACCTCAGGTGTTCTACATGCTCCTCCTGAGTCTTGGAATAGATAAGTATATTGTCTATAAAGACTACAACAAACTTATCTAAGAATGACTGGAAAATTCTATTCATGTAGTCCATAAACACTGCTGGAGCATTGGTCACACCAAAAGGCATAACCACATACTCGTAGTGTCCATATCGAGATCGGAAGACTGTCTTCTGCACATCATCAGCCTTCACCAATATCTGATCGTATCCCGACCGTAGATCTATCTTTGAGAATACTGATGACCCATGCAGTTGATCCATCAAGTCATCAATTCTCGGGAGAGGGTACTTTTTCTTTATTGTCATCTTGTTCAGTTGTCGATAGTCCACACACAGACGTGAACTCCCATCCTTTTTCTTCACCAACAGCATTGGTGCTCCCTACGGCGAAGTATTGGGTCGGATGAACTGCTTCTCCATCAGCTCCTCTATCTGTTTCTTGAGTTCCACCAACTCTGTCAGAGCCATACGGTATGGAGCCATCGACATTGGACCGGTTCTTGGTACCAGATCTAGAGAATTCCATCGACATTGGACCGGTTCTTGGTACCGCGAGACGATAACAACTCAGGTTCCTCTGAGTTGGGGAATAACAACTTTTTCTCTCGGCAGTCTATAAGGATGCGATTGGTAGAGAGCCAATCCATTCCTAGGATGACCTCCAACTCTTGTAGATGTAGGCTGATCAAATTTACTTTGTACCTGCGTCTCTCCACCTCCACTGGACACCTAGCACACAAGGACGATGTTCTGACCAAACCTGACGCCGGAGTAGACACCACAAGTTCACACTATAGCTCACACACCGATAGACTCAATCTTTTCACAAATGCATCTGACAAAAAAGAGTGTGTCGCTCCAAAATCATACAGCACACACAAGGATTCACCAGTAATCATGCATCAACCTAAAACAAGATTACTTGAGCCGACAGCTTCTGCTCCTGTCATGGCATAAACTTTACCCGTCGCTTGAGGCCTGTTGCCTCTGTTCCTCTGCTAGTTCTGCGCAGGAGTCTGAACCGGAGGTCGTGTCGTTGTTCTAGCAAGGGCGGGACAGTCCTTTCCAAAGTGGCCTTCCTTGCCACAGTTGTTGCACTGACGATAGCCTTCCATGCGCGGGCAGGCGCTCCTCAGATGAAGGTCTCCGCATATGTAGCACTACACTCGACCTTGTTGGGGAGGAAGGCTCCTAGACCCTTGGGACTGATGTTAGGGTCTATCATATGGTCTCCTTCGCTCCTCATGTCTCGGCTTGGACCCAGATGGTCCACCAATCCTCTGGGGTTACTGTGGGCGCTGGCCTTCCACTTCGTTCTTCATCTTTTCCATCACTTGCGCTTTCTCCACCAGTGCAGCAAAGTCCTTGATGGATAGAGGGGCTACCATCAAGCGGATGTCTCCCCTAAGGCCGTTCTCGAATTTCCGACATCTCCACTCCTCATCAAGTGGCAAGGTATAGCAGCGGCTGAGATGCTTGAACCTCTCAGCATAATCCGCCACGGTCTTGCCTCCCTGAGTCAGCTGGAGGAATTCCACCTCCTTGTCATACCGGACGCTGTCTAGGAAATATTCCTAGAGGAATTTCCCCCTGAAGGCCTCCCAAGTCACTGGGTCCTCTCGCTCTTCCATGATGGATTTCATGCTGATCCATTGATGCTCAGCTTCCTCGGTGAGCATGTACACTGAGAACGCCAGCCTGTTCTCCACAGGGCACATCTTCGCATCAAAGATCCGCTCTAGATCCTTCAGCCATTGGTCTGCGGCATCAGGACTAGTCTTCCCATTAAATTTCACTGGATGGTGTTTCAGGAAGTCTTCCAGACTCCACTCTCTGACTGGCAGTCGTGGCTCAGGACCAAATACAGGTGCAGCCGCCCTGTTCTCCTCTAACTAGCGGAGGGCCTCCATATGCTGCCTGTGAGAATTCTCAGCAGCCACTCTTGCAGCCTTCCTCTGTTGCATTACCAACTGTTGTTGTTCTAGCGACGCTGTTTGTCGCTGCATCGATGCCTAATGTTATTGCATCATCGCCATACTCTGCTGCGTCATGGCCGCCACCATGGCTTCTATAGCTCTAGCGATATCCGGTGCATCGCCTTGAGAGGATTGAGAGTTCTTGCGATGAGGTGCCATGATTCACTGACACACAGGAGATCACTTGGTTAGGCTTGATAAGACAAGAATTTAACTAAGAACACTCAGAAAGACACAGAGAAAGCTAAGCGGACATCCAAGTATACAAACCTAAGGAATGGTCGCTCTGATACCATAAATGTAACACCCCATTTAAATAATAAAAATAATTAATGGAAGCGTTACACAAAAAAAAGTAGAAACGCGGTCCAGGAGTTTAAACCTTACTCCTTACAGTATTCGAGGCACACCACGATGCCAAAACATAACAGAATACAAGAACCAAAGACTAACAGTAGATGATAGGGTATTAAAGAGTAAAGCAATACATGGGTCATAGTCCTAACGAAAAGCCCAAACAAAACGTGATGTCCAACCAAAGTAGAATATGCAGCGGAATCATCTCTTCCCGGTTGACCTCGAGTGCCTCTCGCATCTGCTCACATCAACAAGTTGATGATCATTGCAAAAGAAGAAGGACCAAATACAAGACAATCAAACAAGCAAACAAGGTAAGTTATAGTAGATACCATATATCAAGCAATCACATGCTATTACAAGATCCAAGCAGTCAGTGGCAGATTTTGATCAAAATTTATGGGGGAGCCAAAACAAGGTAATCTTCACTCATCTTTTATCAATTTTAAAAAATCAATTTTTTTTTCATTAATATACCTATTTAAAAAACAAGTTTAAGACTAAAAAATAATTTATCATAATATAACCAATAATTGAGAGACATAATTACTAAAAAATTATGATAAACAAGTCACAATAAAAAATTTTATATAAATATATATATATATATATATATATATATATATATATATATATAAATAAAAGGGTCATGAGATAAAAAGATAGTGGTAAATATTAAACGTATTTCAGTACCAAGTGAGACCGGAGAAAATTACTTTTTTTCTTTTTTAATAATGGAAGGAGAAGATATAAAAAATGAGGAGATAGATAATAATTTTTTTCTTCACTTTTTTTGTTTCTTCATAACATAACAAAATGAAATTAGGCAAAAATGAGAGATAAATACAACATGTGGAAAACTAAAACGACAAATAGAATAAAAAATAAAATTTATCTTAATAATTTATTTACTTTATTATATTTGATTTTATATTTTATAATTTATTAACATTAAATGTTATACTCTATAATAGAAATAAAAAATACCTAATTTTATTTTTATTAACTTTTCAATATACTATTAGCTAATTTAAAAAGATATGCATTTAAAAAAATTTAAAAATAAATAATTAACAAATTTTAAACATATATAATTTAAAAAAAATTAAAAAATTGAAAGAATGAAAAAGTTTGGAGGGGCCGTGGCCCCTCCCTGCCTCAACTATGCTCCGCCCCTGCAAGCAGTACATATATCATCCAATCATGTTATGACTTCTCAAGCAATACACTAGACTCTGACTCGACTCATTCGAATATGTATAATCTAGTCGGATTCAGCGGATGCTTGCACTTGTGGTGGATACCTCTGTTCATCCCCGAGCTGCTCACCATCGAGCTAAGTGTTACAAGTGTTATAATGTTTCAATTCCCCACACACAAGGTTAGCCCTTAATGAGTTTCAGGCCTCCTGCTACTCTCACCACAAGAGTCAATCCGCTCTAAGTGAGACTAACTAACTCCTTAGAGTGTCAGGATGCAACCTTACCTTGAATCCTTACCCAATTATACGGATGGGGCACCACCATGAACACCCACTAACAGGAGTCATGGAATTACATCCCGACCACTGAAGCACGACTCTGAAATCTCACCTAGAGATTTCAAGGAATTACGCACTGACACATAACAAATATATTCAAACAATCAAATAACAATAATCAAGCATTCAAACCTCATATCAACCATTGTAACCACTTCCCATTCGTATTCCATGTTGAATCCATACCATCTCATTCTTCCCAATTCACATATATAGACTTTCATCTCATACAAGATCACATGCATCATACTACTCATGCATAATCATTCTCCTTATGCTTTTAATATAACAAATCAGCTCAAAACAGTTGCCAATCACAAAAGAATAGAGAAAACAACAAACATTCCAGTACCCTCGCCCAGCTCCTCGCTCAGGTCGAAGGGTCTCGCTCAGGCGAGAGGGACTCTCGATCAGGCGAGCTCCCTTCGCCCAGGCGAGAGCTCGACAATCTAGAACAGGGGCCAATCGCACTAGCTCGCTTAGGCGAGCTATCCTAGCTTGAGGAGGAATTCTCCCGCTCAAAATAAGGACCACCCGCTTGAGCTAACAGCTCACGCAGAAGGCCTGGGCGAGCCTCTGCCAGTGTCGCTTAGGCGATCCTGACTCGCCTGTGTGAGATTATCAATTTACGTCCTTGTTCTGACCTGCAATAGTCTCATTTTCGAATCCAAACAGTCACAGAAGTCATCCCACATATCCATAGCAACGTACAATCCATACAAATACTAAGCATACCCAAGAACAGGCCAAACATAAATTAAAACTTGAAACCCTAACTTCCCTTACCTAGAAAGGGGTCAAAAAGACGCTTTGGCAGCCAAGTGTAGAGAATGTAGCAGCTTTAGGTACGAACTGGAGAGCTGAAAGAAATAATGGAATAGAACCAAGAAATGGGTTACCATGAAACCCTAATTGGAAATACGAAGAGGGGTAATGGAGACCAGTACAAGCTAGTAAAAAAATACTTACACGGGGGAGAAAATGGATCTGAGCTAGCTTGAAGATGACAGAGCTCTAAACCCTAGCAGAGCTACTGTTCTGTAAGGGAAAGGAGTCAAGGTTTGATTTTGGCAAAGTGAGAGTAGAATATGAGTCTTGGCTGCTTTAGGGGCCTGGGCACCCTATGGGCTAGCCATTAGGCCCATTTGCTTAGGACAGGCCCTTAAGACTTAGGGCAGAAAAGGAATAGAAATAAAAAGGGGTCTTATAGGAACCGCCTAAAAGATTTTCTCAAGCCACTTTGTGTAAATTCTTGTGATAATACATGATATTATCCCATTATTTTCATCAAAACTTCTCCTAATTGAAGAAAAAAAATATAACCACTTTAAAAGACCATAAACAATGCTTCAAACATTCAATTTCCTAAAGGTATGTAACACATAATTTGAGAACAAACCTAATCTTAGATTCCTTCCTTTAAGGAGCACTAACCTGAAAGCTAGAGACATGAACCATCATTTTTTTTATAAAAAGAGTATATAGAAGAAGCCATTAAGCAACAAATATATCTTTTGTTATACCTAAGTTCCATTTAAAATCTAATCATTTGCTTAATGAACAACCCAAACAACTTACCATTTTCAAATGGATTATTTGTTATAGGCCATGGTGGAGTAAACATCTCAAAAAGACCTATTAGAATAAAAGGCTAAAAAGCAACATGAATGAAACTTCAAAAGATAAAATCAATTTATTCACTTAGTTCTTATTTAAGAAGTTACAATAAATGACTCTCAAGAAAATGCATGTTAAATCTAATTCACAAGATATGATTATAGTAGGTCTAGTTCTAGACTCATCATTACACATACAACAAAATAACTATGACATGCACATTACCACAACAAAAATTGGTTTTAGGTGGAGTTATATTTAGCGTTTCTGAGGTTTTAACCCCAATTAAAAGTATTACTTGCAGTTTGACTTACTCCTAATAAAACCAGCATAGCTAATGGATTACTAGCAGTTTTTAGTAACCCCTAGGAAAGAATAATTTCCCGATGATTTTTAACCCTTATAAATTACCAACGATTTTGAACCCCCATTACTTCCCAGGGTCTTAAACCCCATTATTTCTTAGGGCTTTCAAACCCATTCTACGTGCATGTTTATTTTTAGTTGTTTTTCATGGGGGTTTCAAAACCCTGTTAATTTCATTAGTTGTCTTTTTTAATGCATTTTTTAATGCACATAAATACCTAAGACAATTAAAAAAAGACAAAAGACAAATATTCTAAAATGATTGTATTATATTGAATATAACATTAACTATTGGATATAGATAAAAAGTTTACAACTTGAAGCTAAAATATTGTAAAATAACACTAAATTCGTTAAAGAAATTGTTTTCCAAGCACTGCTCTTTGACAACTCCAACACCCATCACTAATGATGCAAATGAGACTAAACCATTTTTGGCTCCTAACATTGTTGCACACACCCAATTTGCCCTCTATGAATCATCTATGTTTCAATCTTCAATTTCTTGGTTTTGTTTTGGTTCCACCCCAACTGCATAAACGAGAATTTCAACATGATTCAATGAAGTTTCATTCGTTTTCTGGACATTAAAGGAAGTGGTGAATGATATCACTTAACAATGGCATAAACATCATTTTCATTAAAATACCAAAATTCAGAAAAAAAAAACTTTTCGTTGAAATCCTCCTAGTTTGCTTAACTATGCCTTGAATCAATATTGTGATGTTGAACTGTCTAGATCTTCACTCTGGCACTCAATGCATGTCAATTAGGTTTAATTTCGTTGTCTTACTTAGCTTTAAAATTTTTGATCTCATGTTTTGTCTTAGGTTTTTGTGTAGCTGTTTTACATGTTCGTTAATTCCATAGCAATTGTACCTAATTTTTTTAGTATTGTTCACTGTTTCATATTTGCTTCAGTCTATGTTTAGTTTTCATTCGCATAATTAGGTTCATGTGTTTGTTCTGTATGTTCGAGAGTTGCCCTTAGATCTTTAGCAACTATTTGCACTGCATATTTTCACTGTTCTTGTTCATTCGTGCTGATTTTTTTTCTTGCATTTTTTGTTAAGTTTGAATCTGTTGTTATTTGAAATTCATCTGTTGGCAAATGATTGATCCAGACCGAAGCACTTCATGAGCATTCCACCACTGTGCTATCTGATTTGTATCAGAATATATATGTGGAAACTCAAGCTTGGTCATGTGAATGCATAGGTTGTGTTAGTGTCTTGTCTTGAGCAATTTGTATTCATTGACTTTGTCATGTTTCATTATTGACATATGTGTTTTGGTGCTATTGCTCGCTTATTACTTTGATTAAGTTTGGGCGCTACCTCAGTCTAGCATCCATGTGTTTTGTGTTTCTTTTTGCAATTCAAATTTGCTTTGATTGACTCATATCCAGATTTTGAAAATATTGATTGGTCTTTGGCAATTTGAATCTGAATTACAAACTATAGTCATGTCTATTTGCTTTGAATACTAGTACTTGTGTTTATCTTTCTTTCCAGTACTGGTTTAGTATCCATTGTTCTTCAATTTAACCATATGTCTACTTCGCCATGTGTGTTTAGCCTTGCGTGAAAAAAAATTGCTCTAGTTGATAGTTGAATCTAATTTGTTCATGATATCTTGCTTTGAATTAGTTGTTCCAGTGATGTTTCTTTATTGTTGCACTAAACTGAGACATGAGGAATTTGTGTCCAATATCCTACATCTCATTGTGGTTTGACAACATTGTGGAGTGAATATTGGATTCACTGTGAAACATTGAGTTTGGCTATGTCAGTTTCAGTGCACCACATCTTTTCAATTTTTTTTCACTCTCTTTGTGTCATGTCCAGTTTGTTGATATATTAATTGCATCCAATTTTCATTCAGCTATTTCATTTTGTTTGAATCACAGAGTCAGTTTTGTTTGAGTAAAATCTGATGCCTAATTCTGCTAGTTCCCTGCACTAGCCGTTACTTTCTTTGTTGATCCTTTGTTGAGTATTGATTAAAATCAGATTCATATGCATTGCTGTGATGTAGTTTTTTATGTTGACTATTTCTTAAAGAATTTATATAAAATATGTAAGCATGTCACCACGATAAAAATTGGTTTTAGTTAGGGTTATATTTAGCGTTTATGAGGTTTTAACCCCAATTAAAAGTGTTACTCGCAGTTTGACTTACTCCTAGTAAAACCAAAATAGCTAATGGATTACTAGTAATTTTTAGTAACCCCTAGAAAAGAATAATTTATCGACGATTTTGAACCCTTATAAATTATCGACGGTTTTGAACCCCCATTACTTTCCAGGGTCTCAAACCCTAATCCCTAAACCCTAAACTACAAGAAAAATCGCAATTACCGATGGTAGTAATCCATCTATAACGACACAAATCTGTCGGTAAAATGGTATTACCGATGGACTACCGATGACCAGAAATCCGTTAATTAACGCATCGTCAGTAACAATTTATCGATAGATGCTTGAGATCCATCATTATTTATCGACGGACACATCCTTCGCAAAAATCGTCGGTTATTACCAAAGGATACATCCGTCGGTAAAATCAATGCATAACCGTATGTAGTTTTTAACGGATTTGACCGTCGGTAATCCGTCGATACGTAAATAATTGTTTCCAGCAACATTTGTTTATTCAACATTTCCCAATTACTTGCATATAAAAAACTCTAACACAATTCCAGACAATTCTAACATTGCAAATAATTGAAGCATTTCATTATACCCATGAAATTCCATCCTACATGACATTTATTGCACCAAACATACCAAATAATCTGTAGCATAACATAACAATATTTGTTAAGTAATATATACATAACCACAATACCTAGTAAAAACATAATAAAACACAAGTTTATTAAAAGTACATGCTAAATATTTTTCTTAATGAAATGAAGAGCTAATAATCTTCATAATCTGGAGAAGATTCTCCATAATCTTCGTCTTCATTATTTTGTTGTTGAGACTGTGGTTGAGGGATTTCAAAGTTTTGTTGAGTAGGGTTTGGCTCTTATGGTTGTGGTTTTGGCTGTTGAAGACGAGCTTGAACATTAAGAGGTAGATATTGCAGAACTAGTGATTGAAAGGATCAAAACTCAGACCTCAATTGTTCATTTTCCTTTAGGCTTCGTGAGATTTGCTGCCTAATATTTGTGAGGTCCTCGGTATTAGAGGAGGAAGAAGTTGGTAGTTGGTTCAGGCTTACATTTGAACTTGTATATTTTGAAACAAGTTGGCCAACCCCATAAAGTCTTCCTTTATTTTTTCTCCAACCGTCTCAATCCAACACCTAGTCCTGATATTCTCGTCTTGTGTGGGATCAGTAGAGGATTGCTCTTGTGTTCCATCAGCACAACATAAGGATACCTCAGATCTAACTTGGAAAAGCCTAGTCTGAAATTCTTCCTGTTATTTATCATTATATGGTGGTGAGTGTATATATATATATATATATATATATATATATATATATATATATATATATATGTATATATGTATATATATATATATATGTAAAGTTTAAGAGTACACCAGTGCAGGAAAGCAAAATGATAGCGGTTATTTTTAACTTTTGGTTTCGGGTGCGCACGCGAGGCATATATTGTCGAGGTAAAAAGACACTACTTTATGCCTCGGTTATCAATCCGAGGCATATTTGAATCATTACTGCCTCGGTTTTGGTTCAACCAAGGCATATTAATTATTAAAAAAAATCATTATAAAACCCACACCTCACTCACTTTCTTTTCTCTCACACACATGGGACCCACACCCCACACATTTTTTTTGTTTCACGTAGCACTCTCTCACCTCACTCATAAAACACACACTATTAACTTCTACACAAAATTCTTTCACCTCACAACACTCATTCTCATCACCGCACAACACATCTCTCACTCACAACACTACACTCTTTCTCTTCTCTCTCCCAGGGCCTACTCACTACACCACTCTCTTTTTCTCATTCACGCTACACTCGCTCTTTTTTTTCTCATTCACGTAACCCACCCATCACACACACTCTCACGGAACCCACACCATACCCCCACTAACCTTCACTAACCCACACAAAACCCTCACTTCACTCACTTTAATGCACCACTCACACCTCACTAAAACCCAACACACACACACACACAACTTCTTCAAATAATCAATTAAAGGCTCAAAGTAAAGATCAATAAAGGCCTTTGGATTTGATGGTCCTAGTATAAGACAACTCAAAAACATATAAGGTTTTGACATGCAAATTTTAGGAGGAAGATTGTATCGGTTAACAATCATGGGCTAAGAAGAATATGGTGAAGATGAAACCTGAATGTAAGGATTAAATCCATCTGAACATAGGCCAAGTTGCACATTGCGTGGATCAGACGCAAAGGTAGGATGTTTACGATCAAAGTGCTTCCAGGCTTCACCATCAGATGGGTGGCGTAGCATTCCTTGTCTTTGGCTTTCATGATGCCAAGTCATATGTGGCGCGGTTTGCATAGAAGCAAACATTCTTTATAATCTTGGGATTATAGGCAAATAGAACATTGACTTAACTGCAATTGGTTTTTTGCGCCTTGATCGTGGGTGATATCTTGGTTTATGACAAAATTTACATTCAAGCAATGCTGCATCTTTTTTTCCACTATCATTGTCATAAAGTAACATATAACTACTCACACAACAATCAATCTTCTTAGCCTACAATCCCAACTTTGATATTAACCTCTTAGCGTCATAATAACTCTTTGGCAAGCTCATATTTTGTGGTGTGAGATCTAACAAAGTTTGGTGAAACCCTCTAAGCATTGGTTGGGAATATTCCAATTTAACTTATAAGATAGAAGTCTAACATATACTGAAAATTTAGAGTCTCTCGCCCCTTCAAATAAAGGTTGATTTGCCTCCAGCAACAAATTATAAAAGCTTTGTGTGCATTCATTAGGACACTCTTCTAAGTTAGTGTCGTTGGGTTGTTGGGTTGATTGAAATTGACACAAACATTATTGACCATCTCTTCCATGTCACACAATTGCTCCATTTCAACAGTACGTACACCATCTTTAGGGACAGAATTATCACCTTCATGTAAATCAACAATTGGCATATCTTCACCGTGTAATGTTCAAATCCAATAATTTGGTATGAACCCTTTTTTATAAAGGTGAACTTTGACAACCTCATCTGTCAAAATCCTTATACAGTCACACTTAATGCAAAGGCATCTAATTCTACCTTCAAGTTCAAAACATCTAGACTGTCTTGCTACTCGGACAAACTCTTCAACGCCTAAGACAAAAGACTCCTTCGACCCCCTTCTACCACTATAACAACGATCATACATCCAAGCACGATTGAAAGGAGGTTCGCCCATGTTATAAAATAATAAAGGGAGAATTCGAATTAAGTGGAGCAATGTGGGAAATATCTCACTTATTGTGTAATATATCCAAATAGTAACCAAACATCATTGTCCTAATTGGAATGCAAGTCCCATGACTATGCAGACCAAAAGTATTGATTGTAATTACCTAGTTATAGGAATTCCAATAGTAATTACATAATGATAGTAAAATGGATCCAAGATGGATCCAAAATCACATTTAAAGCATAAGCATATTCGAAGCATAAACATATTCAAACCACAAACAGGCATAAAAAAACAATCAAAGATCAAAATAAGCCACTCACCTTTACTTTGAAGCTTCAGTGGAACACACTCACCACCAGTCAACAACCTTACTCACAAACACCTACATTGGCACAAATCATAACCAATAAAACCAAACAATTAGTTTGAGCAATTAAAACCAAACAATTAGTTCCAAAAATTACAACAAAAGAATTAGCTCCAGCAATTAAAACCAAAGAAATTCAGCAAATGTTCACATTTCACCCACTATAAAATTCACTTTTGTTAGAGAGTTGACCCAAAGGTTTACTTTTCAAGTCAAAGTTCCAAATCAATGTTTGAGCGTCTTAGCATCTTGGTTTAATGATTTGAAACATGTTTGAGCCTTTAATTATTTCATTCCAAGCATTTTACAAGTTTTGAGTGTGATATGCTCATTTAAGGTTTTCTAGACTACCTAGAATTAGGATTTATATTCTCCACTAGTTCTTTAGGAAAATTCACTGTTTTAGTAACTCATTAGCATCATATTAACCATGTATATATGGTAGAATCATGCATTTGCACACTGCTACACGTTTTGACCCTTGATCACACAAGCATGTGCATAATTGGCTTAGTTTTCTTACTTAAAAGTGGGGTTTGGATAGTGATTTCGTGCAACTATGATTGTTGGAGGGTTCTCACAGTTATTTTACCTATTATATCATATTGAAATGTGTTCAAAGCATTTACAACACTGGAAACTCATTTTTTGTCTTCATGTGCATTTTAGGCACTATTTACAAGCCATTTTGCACTTACTTTACTTGAACTAGTCATTTTTTAATTCTATTTATATTTTGTTCACTTGTTTGTTTCTAAAGTCCACTTGCATCATATTATCCATGGACAAAGGATGAGAATACCATTTTCATACCCCATTTTAAACCTCACACACTCAATTTCAAGAAAAATCCTTATTTTAAGTCTTTAAATATCTTTATGTGTTTGCTGTTTTGAATTGTTTCATTAGTATTATTGATTCATTTTAGAGTACATTTTGCTTTCCATTTACTAACAACTAACCCTTAATCTGCTTTTTACTAGTTTGAGACTAATTAGTTAGCCTAGTTTAACCTTGTTTTCTTGTATATAGGGAACTAACACTAATACATGAAAGTCTATTCTAACTAAATCTAAAATGTAGAATTAGATTATAGAATGGATAAAAACACAACTGTAGTGAATATTCATTTCACACATAAAAAATTCACGTGTTACTCTAATCAAGACAACACCCCAACTCAAAAGCATGCAACTTTTGCATATGCTCAAAACTGCAACAGTAGAATAATGTTAAGAATATGATAGTAGTTATTTTTACACAACACATCAGTAGAACTTGCTCTGTGACAGAAGTGAATCAAGATGACTTCATTCAATTATGCATAAGTGTTGAAACAAATGCATAGTATGCTCCAACAATGGCCCTTGGACAAATATGATGAATGAATTAAAGATGATGTTGAACTACATGAGCTTACGTGAATTATAATGGCACATTCAACAAGCATATATCACAACAACAAACCAGCCTAAAATATATCTGTGACAGTATTAATTTAGCACCTGGCAGCAACAAAATTATTGACCAAATTCATATCAAAGTGAATTGAATCAATGTAGTAAAAATGTGAGTGCATATGCAAAACTAGTATGATGCAGTTTAGATGTAGAACTCGTGAGAAGACTGATTCTAGTATACAGTAGAGAAACTAGACCTCAACAGCAGAGAAATTAGACCTCAACAGCACAAATTCTCATTAAATCACTCAAATGTAGGTTCAAACACTATATAGCAACAATAAACTAGCGACATAGCTACAACCAACACCAAACAAGCAGACTAAAATAACCTAGAATCACATTATATTTAAATTTGTATGAATATGAAATGTGAATACAAATGCAGATTGGGTATTCAAATCATAGCTGTCAAGTCCCAGCAGAACACATTCAGATACAAGGAAAATTCAAAAACAGATTTATAATGAACTAGGAGGCATAAACATAGGCATAAAATTAGTGAAACAATAAGTTTTAGTGAAAGTAAGGTTGGACAAAACTTTAGTTGACCCACCAGAGACTATTATGCAAAAAGAAAAAAATTTAGAGTACATTTTGCATTCTGAAAATCAGTTTGGATGGAAAGTTGACCCAAAGGTTGCTTAAGTGAAATACAACCTAGTGGGTTCCTTAGTCATGTTTCTTTAGCTTGATTTGTTAGCATGGATAACATTAACTTAAGTTTTATGGTTCTAATGCAACCAAAAGATGCAAAGTCAGCAGTGAAATATTGATTGAAAGATACCAATGCAGGGAAATCAGCCAAAGACTCATAAAATTAGAGTTAACCAGAGAGGATAACTTCAAGAACATAAAATCTACTTGGTAGCTTGTGCTTAACTTTCACATAAGAAAACCTAACAGAAAAATGAAAGCTTAGTGAACTTAGTGAGGTTGTCTCAGTTACAGATGACTTTAGTCACAATTCCCTTCAATCAATTCTAGTGGTAACAGTTCTTCTATGACTCAAAAACAGGGATTAAGCTTGTGTAGCTATTTGATTATGTGTTCCTATTAAATTCAAATCTTATACATAATATACTTATAGTAAAAAGTTCATAAAATTGATTTTTTTTTCTTGTGATTGAAGAAAATTGTCATATTTCTATATTTTCTTGAAATTTGTGACCATGGTTTCTTAGTCATGTACATGCAGCACAAATATCTTAATAAATAAATAATTAACAAAATAAAAAACTTACTAGGCTAAAACTTTGAAAAAATTGATGTAGAGCAGGCTTTAACAACTACTTATGCATCTTTCTCTTAGATTGCCTATTCACAAAAAGTTCAAGGTTTATAATTATCCATGGCAGAGGCAGATTAAGAAACTCACAAAAAATTCAACAAAAGCAGTGAAATAGTAATTCTAGAGAACTTGTAAAAGATTAACAAGAAAGCAAGTAAGAAATCAAAAGTAATCACACGTATTATATAGTCTAGTGTTGGCTTGGTGAGTTTTTAAGTGCAAGAAAATATTTATAGTGTATATGTGTTAAGTGCAAGACAATAGCTATAGTTTTCTCAAATCAGGTAGGCCATGGCTCTATTATATTAGTGTATATGTGTGTGCATAAGTAAAATTTCAAATTAGAAATGTGAACCATGTTCAATGTTCTGATAAATTTGGTGAAAGATTGCCACAACAACACTTAAAGTTAGCTATACCATATATCAAACTTGCCAATCAAACCGTGAATGATATTTAGAACACAATTTTTAGGGAATCTTTAATGTATTTTGGTTACAATGGTGGAATAAAAAATCAGCAGCACCAAAACCCTCTGCAGCAAAAACTTGTCACACACCAAACACTACAACATCATCACCAAAAACATACACCATACACAAACACAGAGTGGAAACCCAACCAATTCACAACGAATTCACAATCATACCCAATTATTTATTTCCATGAGCTAAACTCGTAAAACCCAATCCAATTAACAATGAATCAAGTTGCTTACCTCAACAACTGCTAAAATTGTACCACACCAGGGAGTCGCGACTGCTGGAGCACCAACAACTTCAAAATCTCCCTCGATAGCAAGCCACCCTCAACCAACAAAGACTCCACTCATGAAAGCACAATACGAATTGCAAAAACTGTTACATAATTGGAAAAACGAATTGTGACAGAGGAAAAGAGAAAAGAAGAACAAACCCTTACTAAGATTCCCTTCAAGGTCGTAACAGGAGACCCTTGATGGTAGCAATCAGAGACGCTACGGTGGGTACCGTAAAAACATGATGGACAGCGGCAGCGAAGGAGATTTTCAGAATTGTGGTGTTTTTGCTGAGAATGAAAAAGAAAGGGGGAAACTGAAATCGAAATTGGATATTATCGAGCCATTACTGACGGATCATATCCTTCAGAAATGAGAGGGTAACTTACCGATGGAATTACCAATTGAATTACCAACAACCATACACAGTTTATGCTTTAGTTGTTGAGGTAATCCATTAGTAAGTCCGTCAAAAACTCAATTATTTTTTGTTTAACGTGATCGACGCTCCCTGCCATCGGTAAATCAAGTTTCTCGACGTAAAATTATCCGTCGATTTGTATCTGTCAATAAATAGTGATTTTCTTGTAGTAATGCTTCAAAAATTCAATTTCCAAAAGGGTATGTAACATATAATTTGAGAAAAAACCTAATCTTAGATTCCTTCCTTTTAGGAGCACTAACTTGAAAGCTAGAGACATGAAACATCATTTTTTATAATAGAGTATATAGAAGAAGCCATTAAGCAACAAATATAATCTTTTGTTATACCTAAGTTCTATTTAAAATCTAATCATTTGCTTAATGAACAACCAAAACAACTTACCATTTTCAAATAGATTATTTGATATAGGCCATGGTGGAGTAAACATCTCAACAAGACCTATTAGAATAAAAGGCTAAAAAGCAACATGAATCAAACTTCAAAAGATAAATTCAACTTATTCACTTATTTCTGGTTTAAGAAGTTACAATAAATGACTCTCAAGAAAATGCATGTTAAATCTAATTCACAAGATATGATTATAGCAAGTCTAGTTCTAGACTCGTCATTACACATACAACAAAATAACTATGACATGCAGATTAAAGAATTTATATAAAATATGTAAGCATGTCACCACAACAAAAATTGGTTTTAATTTAGGTTATATTTAGCGTTTCTGAGGTTTTAACCCCAATTAAAAGTGTTACTTGCAGTTTGACTTACTCCTAGTAAAATCAACATAGCTAATGGATTACTAGCAGTTTTTAGTAGCCCCTAGAAAAGAATAATTTCCTAAAGATTTTGAACCCCTATAAATTATCGACGGTTTGAACCCCCATTACTTCCCAGGGTCCCAAACCCCGATTACTTCTTAGGGCTTTCAAACCCATGCTACGTGCATGTTTATTTTTAGTTTTTTTTTTCATGGGGGTTTCAAATTCTTGTTAATTTCATCACTTGTCTTTTTTAATGTACTTTTTTTAATTTCCATAAATTGTTTTTTTAATGCACATAAATACCTGAGACAATTAAAAAAAGACAAAAGACAAATATTATAAAATGATTGTATTATATTGAATATAACATTCACTATAGGATATAGATAAAAAATTTACAACTTGAAGCTAAAATAATGTAAAATAACACTAAATTCGTTAAAGAAATTGTTTTCTAAGCACTGCTCCTTGACAACTCCAACACCCATCACCAATGATGCAAATGAGACTAAACCATGGTTGGCTCCTAACATTGTTGCACACACCCAATTTGCCCTCTATGAATCATCTATGTTTCAATCTCCAATTTCTTGGTTTTGTTTTGGTTCCACCGCAACTTCACAAACAAGAATTTCAACATGATTCAATGAAATTTCATTGGTTTTCTAGCTATTAAAGGAAGTCGTGAAGGATATCACTTCACAATTTCATAAACATCATTTTCATTAAAATACCAAAATTCAGAACAAACTTCTCCATGCATGCCCAAAGATTGTCCTAACAACAATAAGCAACATTGATTTCCATACATAAAAAACTTCAAATTTAAATGCTTACTATGAACAGAACATAAATTAGGTAATATGTTTAAATTTTTTAGGGATTGTGAGGATGAGATTAGGTAATAGGTTTAATTTCTTCCTCGGTTCCTGTAGTTACAAAAACGTTAACTTATATTCTTCATAATTATAAAGATTTCAGTTTAGTCCTTAAGAATATAATTATAATTCATTTTTGTCTAATGTAAGGAGTTTATAAAAAGGACTAAAGCTGATATGGACAGAAACTAAAATAAGACGTTCTCACATATTGAGATTAGAAAATAAAGTTTATTGGATATAAACTATAGAACTTTTAATAAAGATAAAGAGATCACATCTAATATGTACATCGGGCACATGTTTGATCATCGAATGCTTTTCACCTCCATTGGGGTCAATCCTATGTAGAAATTTTGTTTGCATATATAAGATGTTGAGAACTTGGAGTTTCTATACGTGTTGAATGCCAAAGGGTACTGTCTTCAATTGTGGAATAGTCATTATCTTGAGCTTTTCCAAAGATTGTAGCGTTCCACTATGAATAAAGATTTTGCTCAATTGCTCCAAACCATTGAGTTGTAGTTCCTTTAGTTTATGAAATCCTCCATTTTGAAAATGCAAAATTTCTCCTCCATAAGAATTAGAGTCAAAAGATAGCAACTAAAAATGTGGCATACTTCCCAGATATGTCAATGGAATGTTAGTTAACCTAGATTCAACCAAACACAATTTCACAATATTTTGGAGTCGCGGAATCCAATTTGGAAAGTCTTTTAAATTGCCATAAAGGTGAAGCTTTCTTTAGTTTGGACAAGGATGACCTAATGTGCAGGTCAATTGCTCCACACCTATAAAAGTGGTATCTCATTTATTGAGGAACTAAGAGTAGCATCATGATTTCCCCTAAGACTAACAAACCTCAAATACCTTAATTGCTTTAGCTTTCCAAGCTTTCTAATCACCACTCCATCTAGATCTATTTTCAATACATGTATCTTTTCAAGTGATGTCAAGCTTCCAAGATTATCCTTCATTGTAATGAAAGATATTAGGCTACCCAAAAATTGGCGCAGCTTTCTAAGCTTTGTAATCTCTTTTGGTACCTCAATCTACATTGATAGAAATGTTGACGAGCATCTTCCACCTGGGCTCACTCTTCATTTGTTCCTAATTTAAAATCAAACTCCAATATTTTTCATCCTACAAATTTGTTTGTGTTGAACATGCATGGACTCTTCCCTCCATCTCCTATCTTCAATCTCTACATTTTCTTAACCTTAGTTCCTCCTGCATCATAAATATATATACTTTAAGCCTCAATTAGTCCAAACAAAACTACAACTTAATATAATGAAGAAAAAACCTCATTAGTGTGCACAATGGAAACCCATACTTAGTAGGGTTGATTGAATTCATAACTATTCTCGTAGCTATTAAAGTCTTCATGCAATTCCATCCATTATACTAATCTCATGGAGAACTTCCAAATATCTATGTTTTCATTTCCCTTTTTCTAGTCTGGTTATGAAGAATGTGCTTCATCAAAAGTTATATAAATTTTACATATACTTATCTACTTAAAACACAAAAAACATAAATAATAAACTAATCACTAACTGACCAGTTAGATAAATTAGTAAGGAGTTTTGAAAGTATGTCTCCAAGCAGCCAGCACAGGAAGCACCAACAAAAACTTTTCTCAATTAAAAGAGGAAACAACAAGCTAAAGAAAGCACATAGAATGGTTGATATCATTTTGAGGTTGTGAAAGGAATAATTGATGGGATAGAGAAAATTATGGAGATAGTAGAATGTGGAAATATTAGTTAGAAGTAGTATGTTATGTAGTTGTGGATGGTGTGTTAGATGTTGTCTTACTTGTTGTCCTTTTTATAAAATGGAGTACATGGGTATTTTATATACCCCATCTCACTTACATGATTATTCTAGAACATTCTAACTAGAATTTACGTATAATGTTCTAGATTTTCACCTATGTAGAATGCTTTTGATTTTTTTTCTCCTATCTTAGGCTTTTCTACATTTTTCTATAATTTTCATTACATTTCAGTACTTTTATCTTAGGATTTTCTAGATTCTTCTAGAATTTGCATTACATTTTAATACTCCTCCTTGATGCAAATTTGGTAACTCCAAGCATAACGCGTAGTAGTTCAAACCTTGGTCTTAGTAACGCCCTTTGTAAAAGTATTTGCAATTTGGTCTTTTGTTATGCAGTACTCGAGTCAGAACTTAATATAACACTACAACACACCTTATGAATCCACCAGATGTTGGTATAATAATGTTTGTTAGATATATGGTTAGATATTTTAGATATCTTATCTTTATCTTCTATCTCTATTTTCTTTGTTATTAGTCTTTATTTTGCATATTGGGCTTAGCCCATGTCTCCTTTATTACAAATACATTACCCTATGTGTATTTTTACACAAGAGAAAGATTATCTCCAACCCATTCACTATATTCAATATGGTATCCAAAGCCTAAGGTTCTTTTACAATTTATTTTTCGTTGCCTCTATTAGTATCATCCATTGGACGACTAGTTTTGACCGATGACTACATAGTTTTGCTCGTCTCGGCCAGGCAAACTATATCTTGTCGATTTCGCCGTCATCGAAGTTCAAATGCCCTCCCACGCGTATTTCAATGATCTTAGCCATCGTCCACTTCAATTGTGCATGGCAGTGTGTGCGTCGTTGTCTCTGACACTGATTAACATTGACAAACTCGCCTCAACTTGTTCTTTCTAGATCAATGCTTGGTGTTTCCATGGGAACACATTGGATTTTTAAGGTTTCTCTCTCTCCTCCATGGCATCTTCCACTCCGACTATGACTTATAGTTCTGATATTTCTTCTACCTCAAATATGTTTGACTCGTCAGCCTTTACTACTCATGTCAATGTACACTAGGCCATTGATAAGTTAGATGGCAAGAGTTATGCAACTTGGGCTCCCGACATTAAACTTTGGTTTAAGAGTCAAGGGTCTCAAAGTGACCAATATTGCTCCCGATGATTTTCCCGGTTGGAAGAGAAGTGAGGCTCACTTATGCATGGTTCTCAAGAATCCCATTCAATCTTCTTTAAAACAAATGTTTAGTGCCTACGACACGTGTTATGAAGTATGAAAACAAGTCAAATCATTGTACACCAATGACACTCAACATCTTTATGGTGTTTATCACGACCTTTTTAACGTTGTTTCTCCTCGCACTCAAGACCTATTGATAAACCTCTTATCGCCTAGAGATTTAATCAAAACTTGATTTCCTCACTAATACTAACTAATATGTCATAGTGATCAACCAATGATCAATCCGAAGGATAGGCAAAGGCAAAGGAATGATTTATTGAACTTGTCTTCTGAAAATGAGGAAATCTATCAAAATCTTTTAAAGCTGAACTCAAACGAAATTAAAATGCCATGAATATATTAAAATGCAAATTGTTTGATGAAATGCCTACATGAATTACAATGCACCTAAGGTGTTTGATGAAAAGCTAATACTAACTAAGTGTGCCAAGGTATGAAAATGCAATGTGATAATCCTAAATGCAATCTAACTTTGCAGAATTTCTCTAACACCTAATTCAAACTCAATTGAATTGACACACAAAACACAATAATCACAAATTGTAAAATATTTCCCGAGAAGAATTCTTCTTTGAAATTACAAGACAAACTCGAATCTCAAGTTTCAATGCATGAAATGATAATTTAATGATGTAAAACGTCTGGAAATAATCTCAATAGAATACAGAAAAAAAAATCATGCAAAAACATGGAGTATAACTCGAAATCCCAATTGACAAACCCTAACTAACGATTTTAACGAACTAATGTGTGAACTAGAAATTTAATGCAATGAATGATGAATTGAGTGGGGAAATGATTCAGAAACATTAAGCATAACATCACGAGGAAGTTATAAACACTAATCAAGCACGAGAAACGCAAAATCATAGAATCTAAAATCAATATACGAATGAAACAATGAATGTTTTCTGCAAAATTGAGTTTTGTGATTCAAGAAGTATGGTTTATGTATGATTGAGCTTAGATCAAAAGACATTTGATATCCAAGTAAGGTGACGGTTGCACCTTTTGAAATCATCAGTTTGATTTTGTGGTGGAGAATAAGTAATTTGCGTGGTGGAGGGAATGGATGGTGTGTTGAATTAGTATGTGAGTGACTTCTGGTGTATGTATGTGAAATATGTTGACAAAAGGAAGAAGATGGACATCTTCCTTCAATAAGGAGTTTCGATGATGATGATGACTTATAAAGAAGTATGGAAGACTTGGTGATGATGCATGGAAAAATGTTGAAGATTTAAAAGAATGCTTGAATTCAAAAGATACATTAAAGACTTAGGGGTTTAGTTGTTTAGGTCTTGTAATATGTGTATGTTATTTAAAATAGTTAAATTAGTATTTCAATAGTCAAAAGGCAAAACCCAAGTAGTAAAGCACCAATAGAATTTTATTTATTTGCAAAACTCACTAGAATAATCAATTATTCTTAGTGATAATCGATTATCTCAGTTTAAACTTATTTTTGAGAAAAGCCTTCGTGATAATCTATTATCACTACTGATAATCGATTATCACCTACTATTGATAGATTATCCTAACTGATAATAGACTATCACAACGAGAAAAATGTTTTTGGAAAAGTTTCTAAATAATCGAATATCACTTATGATAATAGATTATCTATGGTAGTTGTGACTTAACTCTTCATATTCTTAACATAATTTCTAAATAGGTTTCTATAAATAGAATGGTAGGCTTTCATTATCAAACACATAAGTTAGAGAAGTCTGAGTACTTGAGAACTCTCTATGGGAAGGCTTTGAAAAACCTAGTGTGGATAGAGCGATAACTTTTGCCTATGTTTCCAAACTAAGACCAAACTAATATGCTACTAACTATTTATGAACCTATCTTGTATGCTAAACTAGATCTAACTATTGTTACTTCTAAGGTCTATACTAAAAAATATGGTAAAAGCACCTAATTAAGCTATTTTTGTAAAACTATCTAAACTAATTTTATGCTAACAACTCCAAATTAACCACTTAAACCTACCCAAAACAATGCAATTGACTAAGGAAAAACTCATGAGATAAGGGGCTTATCACATCCTCACACTTAAGACCATTGTACTCTTGGGCGATGTAAGGAAAAACTACTAACATTCCTCTAAAAACCTAAAATGAACATCATAAATATGCACCAAAATCTCTCTCAAAACCCTAACTCTAACCTGCACATGCTAGCAAAACAACCTGGTTCAGTTTTCAAACATTCTACCATAAAAAACAACTTCAAAAAAAGAATTTCAAGTGGTGAACAATCAAAATGTAATGTTAAAAACAATTTCAGCCTTACGAAATGTGTTTTCACTTGGTAAGACCCGAGAAATTTAAATAATTAAGTAAATAATTATTTAATAAATGTGAGTAGTGGGAATTTTTATGGCATTTAATGTAGGGTTTTATGATGTGGAAAAGTACTAGCTCAAGTGGTTAAGAGTACCTAGTTATGTTGAAAGGATGTGGGTTCGAGTCTTGGCTATGCCAATTGTGTGTTAATTTAATTATTTATTGTTTTTAATGATATGCTTGATCATGATGAGTGATTATAAATCCCTAGAAGTATATGAATTATCACGAAACATGAATTGGTTGAATGGTTGTGCATTGACTTGGCAATAATGTGGTTGTGTGTTTGAACCTTAGCTTATACAAAATAATGTTTCTTTTTGCTAAAATTATTTTTGGCATGGATGGGAAGGGTTAGAAACCCTAGCCGTCATCAGGAGCAGGGAGGGTTAAAGAAACACCCTGTCAATGGCAATTGATAGTCATTAAACCCTCCTAATCATAATTTCGTTTTTTTAAATTAAGTTTAATATAATTGAGTTAGAGAGATGAGAGAGGGGAGAAATTAGAAAGAAAAGAATAGGCAGCCTAGTGAAACATATGGGAAGCATTTTGAGAGCATAAGGGTTGCACTTCATAGAGCATTGAGGGTTGTTGCTGGAAGGTAACAAGGGAGGTCGTAGTTAATCAAGAATAGACTCTAAACTTTTCAAGGTTGAGTAAGGAATCCAGGATGGGGGTGTTGAACTGATTTTAGTCACATTTTTTGTAATTGCATAAATTGCATGGACTATATTGGTATTATGATTGGTTGTTCTAGATTTTGCATGCATTTTTGTAAAATTTCTAGAAACTACCTGGGGACGTTAAAGGCTCGCCAAGCGACCCATGCCATGTGATGTGTATTTCTAGGTTTCTGTCAAAAACTGTCTGGCAGCATGAATGGCCTGCCAGGCGACACAACCTGTTTAGCCCAAATTATGGGTTTTTGGTATGATTCACTTGGCGACGACAAACACCCGCTAGGCGACGCAAATCAATTTGTCGTGGTTTGAGTTTCTACGTGTTCTGGTGGGATTGTGATAGGGAAAAATGGTCCTTAAGGTCTTTTTAATGAATGGATGATAATAATTGTTGGATTACGATGTGATGGGGACATAATTGAGTGAAATTGGGATGAGAACCCTGTAGAGCTGAACAATATGGGGAAAATTATGAGTTAAGAATAAATGTTGTATGAAGTACTTGAGAAAGTTGTAAATTCACATTAAGGTTGAGATCCAACACCGTTGGACATATGATTGTAGGCGGAAAAGATGGAATGAGTTATTAGAACGTATTTAAGGGTTTTAGGTTTTCGCAGGTGCAACAAATTATGGGATCTACCCAGAAAATGATGCACCACCTGGTGGGAAAGAATGTGCCGCTAGAAAACTACACGGACTCCAATGGAAATTTTTGAGTTCTTGATGCGATGGACACAAGGCAGATTTAGTGATAAATTTTAGAGGAAAATAGTTATGGATAGTAGTTAACAATCTGAACCTAAATACTTTGGCTATGGGAGTGAAGGAATGATTCAAGGAATTAGGATGGGGATTGAATAATTGAGTATAAATTGGTGTATAATGGATGTGATAACTTGAGTTATGAAATGATACAATGGGTAGTCTAAGTAAATACTAGCAGGGTGCTTTTGTTCCTAGTTTTGACTTGTAAGCAAGTTGATTTTTAATTGTGAGTAAATGAAAATGTGTCATCTTAAATGGAAATATGTTGTGTTATAACAGTTCGGGAAAGAGGGATACTATTTAGGACCCTGATAGAAAACAATTAGGGAACTATTGTATGAGTTGCTCTAGTGGCTATCCTTAATTGAATCTAGGTGTGGGAATAGATTAATTAGGTAAATATATGGAGATGTGAATCTGTAATAAGGTATGGGTGGGATCACCTCCAACCTGTAGAAGATGATTGGTGTTTCCTTAGGAACTGAGTAACATGTTGTGATGCTTGGATGAATTGGAAAAATGGAGTTGGGTTAGAGAATAACCAATAATCTCGTTGTATTGTTGTAGCTCCTGGCGATGAGATCTAAACAACCAAGCGAAAGCTACAAAATAGGGTGTGTTGGAATGTGTGGTGATTGTAGGTGAGGTGCGTTCCACCAGGTGATATTTGTAGAGTCAGGGACTTCAAAGGTGCGTGATGCCTGGCGACAGAAGGATTCAATCGATAATGCAGGGGCATGGACTTGTGTGATTTGGATGTGCGTGGTCTACAAGGCTTTGGGTGGTACCTTAAGGTGGGCTTTGCTAGAGCATTCCTTGAGTTGTGACTCGGGATAGAAGGTAGACACATGACATTGTTTAAGCTGTGGCTCGAAATGGCATCCCTTGTGCTATGGCTCGATATGGCGAATGAACACGAGCATTCCTTGAGTTATGGCTCGGATTGGCAAGTGCTATCGGTGTGAGTTATGGCTCGTACGGAGGGTTTCCACTTGATTGAGCAATCATAGGTTGTGGCCAATGATGTGCTAAGCATGTGTCGAGAATACAAACCATGGTTGGTATTGAGAACTCCATCTAGCGTTACGGAGTGTGGTCCGTAGCATGTTTTTCCTGCACGTGTTCTACAAATTGTGCCTTGTAGGTGGTGGCAGCAAAGGGTATCTTGAGGTTATCAACTAAAGAGGTGGAATGCGGATAACATGGTGAGGGCCATGTGGTGTGGAGTTAGAGGATAGAGTTCCTCTTATGAATGTGTGCATATATTTGCATTGTATGTATATATATTTATTTATACTATTAGCTCACCCTATTTGCTTGTGTTTGGCGATGATCGTGTAATTCGTTACATGGGAGTAGATGATGTTGCAGGTGGCTCTGGTGAGGCCTAGATCATAGCGGGGTAACATGGGATTGATGTATGGTTTTAATTTTCCCGTGTTTTAATAAATGGGGTTTTGTTTTATTTCCTGTTTTATTTATTAAAATTAGTAATATCCGACTGGGATGTTACACTTTCTAACTCTTTTTGCATATAACCTTTTGTCCAAGATTCCCAAACTCAACACTTTTACAAAGTTTATAAAATCCTATATATACCTAGCTACCTTTAAACTGATTCTACCTACAATTACAAATAATTAAAACTTCCTACAATAGGTCATTTGTAGTACAAGAGTGGAAAAAGAAGGCACCCAGATTCCAAGAACATCACAAGACATCAAAGCTTATAAAATAGCACATAGAGCAGCTTCCCTTACCTAGATTTCCCATTCCAAAAGCAGTCCTAGAATCCTTCTTGATCTGAAATTGGTCCAACCCTTGCCTCTACCAAAAAGAACTCTCATGATCCCTCTTTGCTCTCCTTAGGTCGCAAACTCAATGATCTCACAAGCCTCTCTCAATTGTCACACGAAATTTACCCCCTCCCCTCACTAAACCATCTCCTAATTTATTTTTCAGCCCTAGAAATTAATAAACAAAATAAAAAATGAAATAAAAAATATTAATGGCCATCAAGTGTCATTACATGGAGGCTTCCATCCTAGAAGCATATGAAATTACATAAGGAAACTTATTAATTTGTTGCACTAATAATGTGCCAAGAGCATAATCTAAGGCATCGCACATTAATTCAAACGGTTTATTCCAGTTTGGTGGTTGAACATTGGGTGCCTCACTTAATCTTTTACTAAGCTCCAAAAATGCCTCCTTGCAAGAGTCATCAAATTCAAAACTCACCTCCTTATTTACCATGAAACGAAACTTCTCCTTGCAAGGGTACTTTCAAAGTGACTAATAATAGTGCATGTTAACTATAATCATTGTCAACCACTTTTCATCTTCAATTTAATTGTGAATTTAATTCTACTTTATTGTTCAAGTGTCTCTTTGTACTTATTGAAAGAAGAAATCGCCATTATGTGGTCATCTAATCATAACATTGACTATGCATATGCTCTTATTCAGCATGTTACAAAAGAAAAGTTTATGAGTTCTTAGTCTATGAAATATTTTTAGCTTAACAACACTCTTTTAGTGCCATTTTGTTAATAGTAGTATTTTAGGACATTTTTGGTACATTTTAGCTAATTAGGTTATTGATAGTGATTTATTTTAATTAGTGAATTTTATACCAAATTTAGAAAAGAAAATTGTTGTCTTAAGTTTTATAAGTTTAGTAGTATCGGGATAGTTTTATTACTTTCAAATTCTTAGTTGAAGTTTCAGTGTAGTTTTGATTTGCTTATAGTAATCTTAGTAGTATTGGTATTATATGTAGTTTTGGTCTAGAATAGACTAAGACTAGTTATAGTTAATATAATTTAGTTTAGTTAAAGTATATTTTAAATGGATATCATTGCTGAATTGGTTCTTTCACCTTTGTTTCAAGTAATATTGATCTTAGATCAGTGGCTTTGACCTAGTTAAAGACAAGTCAAGCACAAAATTCAGAAAAGTGAAGAAACTTATGTGAAGAAAAATTTGCCTAAACTTGAATAAGTTGACCTTAGGTTGAATTTTTCATTTTGAAAGCTTGAAACCATGCATAAGTTCTTCGAATCTTTTGAAGACACTAAAATACACTTTGCAAAGGTGATTGAAGAGGAAATTTGAACAAAGAGTCACTCAAAACCAAAGAAGAATATCTAAGTGAGTAGAGATGACTTTTACCTAGAAGGCTAAAACACGTGTCAATACACCAAAATTGTTAATAGACAACGTTGTTTTTTGTTCATAAAAAACGCTTTTTAGCACTTTCTATTAGAGCGATGTCTATTAATAGTGAGCACTTACAAGAAAGTGTTATCTAATGAAATTCAATAGACAACGCTTTTCTCCAAATAACCTCTCTCTATCTACATGTCAATAGACAACGCTTATCCAAATAAGAAGTTATACCTAAAGAGGTTAAACTTGGAATACCTTGAGAGGTTGATACTTATGTGATACTTGGAGAGGTTGATACTCATGATACATAGAGAGTTCGATACTCATAAGACCTGAATAGTGGAAAGTCTTAAGTTGTGTGTTTGAGATGGAACTAGACGTAACTCGTGTGGTTGGGTGAACTAGTATAAACTTTGTCTTAATATTTAATATTGATGTATTTTCTATTGAAATTTTCATATTTAAATTGTGCGAAAAAGTTTAAGACTATATTCATCTTCTTTCTTAAAGAACAAATTGCACCACCTTCAAGTATTACTTTACCTAACCCATAACTATTAACCTCTCCATGGGTCAAGTAGACAAACTCTTAGTTTGTCTCGGGGGTCACTTCCATCTAGGCTTAAAATCTATTAACAAGCAAACTATATGAAGAAAGACTCTCGAGATAATTAGTCTTGTGGAAGACTTAGCATCATCTGAAAAAAAAAACAATTATTTTGCACACACGAGACGTATTTATTTTATTTTGTATATTCAAGTAATGAAATAGTAAATCTAAGTGATGCAATAATAATTTCAGTTTTAAATATAATAAATAAAATTGATATCACAATATAATATAGTTAATTAAATTTATGAAATGATTATAATAGTCTATGATCCGTGCAAACATTTTTTTTTGTTTTTTTTTATTTTAAATTTTTTAGAATAATAATATAATTGTTATTATATTTATTTGACCATAAAAATACTAATAACAATATTAATATAAATTATAAATTATAAAATTTTTAAAAGATTAAAACTCTATTTAGAAAAAGTATTTAGTATAACAATGTTTTCTATAATTAAAAAAACACACTTATAATAATAAAATCATTATGAATAGTCACTACAAAAATAATTATTTTTAGTGAGGGTTATTTTTGGCGTTTTTGGAGGTTTAAACCCCCACTAATGGCTTTACCAGGTGTTTTCTCTTCTCCTAGAAAAACCAGTGTAGCTAATAGATTACCGGAGGTTTTTAGAAACCCCTGGAAAGACACAACTTACTTGGGGTTTTCAAACCCCCGCTATTGTCTAGGGTTTCCAAAACCTCCACTACTATCCGGGAATTTTAAAACCCCCACTATTACCAGGGGTTTTCAAAACCCCCACTATTACTAGGGGTTTAAAACCCCCATTGGTGTCTAGTGTTTAAAATCATCAAATCTATGAAATTATTTGTCATGCATCATACTGATATACTTTCTAGTTATTATTAAAACCACTTAACCTTTTAAACTTGGTGCTAAGCTAAATCTATTAAACAATACTACTCCCAAAAATTTGATCCAATATTAGAGCACATTAAATAGTATTATTAAATAATATTACTCCCAAATTAGAGTACAAAGTTGGCTTCCAAATAGTTTAATAACCATAAAATAAAGTCAGAAACAAAACCACATGATTAATCAAAAGTATTCTTCTCTATAAGAATGAAACTACTATTTTCTATGTAGTTGTTTTCCGTTTGTTGTTCAAACCGAAAACATGTCCTCTAGAGTCTACCCTCTTTGATCTTAGAGTAGTAGAGAATTCTTCATGTTCATGTTCAGATTGAGGCCAATGTCAAGCCCATTACAAGCAAGTGGAGCGTACATCCACAGATCATCAAAGCTTAAAAGCTACATCAGAGAAAACAAGAAAAAATTGTTATAATATGATTATACAAAGGTTAATCTCTCTAAATTTAAAACATGGTTTTCAGTTTTATTTTATTCATATGCATACCTTGATTTGGAGTTGCTTTCACTCCCTCTTCAAGCATTGTACTTATATCAACCTGCATTATACACATCCATCCATGAAATCAATTACTTTAGCTCATAAAGTTAGATACATTTTCATGTTTTTGTCACGGTAACTCATAATTTCGAAGTTGTAATAAAATTCAGTGGACAAAATAGGAATTTAACCAATATTCAGTTTCATGAACAATAATTTAAAAGGTAGAATACCAGATTTATTCTATAGTCATTGCTACCCTTCCTGATATCTATTATCTGCTCAGGTGGTAAGTCCTCAGGAGTGGACTTCTCACCTGCATCCTAAAATAATATTTCCAAAACTATAAAGATTACATATTGAAAGTCACAAATAAAGAAGATAATTATTATTGTGAAGAGTGCATATGATCCCTTAGAGCAATAACTGCATAGGTGAACCAAATTCATATGATGCATTGAACTTTGTCATTTGTGGAATACCTATTTTCTCAGCATAAAAATAGCATTAGAGAAATCGCACATAGTTTAAGAAAATCGAAATGAGAAATAGCATTAGAGGACAAAATACCTAAATTACTTGAAACTGCATCTGGTGGGGACTAAGATATTGTTGATAAGGATCCATGAAGTTTGGGAGCATATTTCAGAATGTATATTTGGTCTTCCCATTATGATATTTTTGCTCTATCCTTGTTCCCAAATAATCTTTCCATGGGTGAGGATTAGATGCATATCAACTAACAATGAAACAAAAACAAGAAGTTGGAATGAAAAAAGTAGTTTGAGAGAAAAAAATAATAAGCATACTCTTTGTGGGTTGATACCAGACACAACAACATACATATCAAGTTTACCTATGGGAATTCTAATTCCCTGATTCCAAGGTCATCTAAGCTAAGATAAGCATAAAATAATAATAATATAAAAAATATATTAATTACTTGGCCATGAAATTTGATAACCATGTGTTTTGAAATAGTTATCATTTTTTCATATTTTAGTTTATTTCAAATAATTTAACATCTTAAAAGTTAATAATAATGTCTTTTTAATGTTATTCTCATTTTTAAATTCTTTCGACCAAGGATAGCATTAAATAATTTCTCTCTTATCAATTTCTGGCTTCTACTAGCTTAAATAGGTTCACCAAAACCCTATCAAAGTTAGAAACCAAATGAGAATAAATAAGCAAAGAACACCAATTAAAAAAGCTTCTCCCTAAAAATAAAAACTTAAAAATCAGGTAGTAATATTTCTTAAAACTAAAACTAAACAAAAGATATGAAATTTGTGAAATTACCAATCCTCCTCAACAGGGCATTTGATTGGTACTTAAATATGTTCTAGAAAATATTTCTTACTTCTGATTACTTCTTCTTACTTGGAGCCAAATCACATAGATTTGTTTAATGAGTGAATAAGATCTGATTTGAACCATCACAAGACCTCCAATTAGTGGACAAAAATGGAGAACCAAAAGACAAGTGCATGCACAATTGTAGGTCCTCATAAATAAAGATCCGAGGAAATTTCTTCGCCTTGATCAAAGCCAACTCATTATCTTGGTAAACTTCTATTTGAATACGTATCTATTACTAAAATGATTAGAATAATGTAACATAGTATAATCAATAATAGTAATATTTTGCATGCTCCAATAAGATTTCTCCAATTAACAATAATAAATGATAATAATCATTATAAATAAACTTTGGTTACAAACCTTATTCTAAATAGATTATAGCAGTAAATGTAGAACCTAAAAAATAACACAACAAAATATAATTTTTTTAAGAAAACTATCCTTACCGAACCTTCTAACTTTTATACTTTATGGCCTCTCCACTAAGCCTAAAGAAATTTCTGCATACATTTTTTTCTTACAAGGTAGCAAGCATGTGCTACCTATAGTTTCTGCCTTTGTACACAATGATAACCTTTTCATTATATTGGTATTATTGTAAAATAGAACTACAAATAAAACAAAACCAGTAGCATAACAGGTAGAATGTTAGTAACATTAGTAAAAATAGCAAAATAATGGATGCATAAACTACTAAAACTAGATAAAGTCCTAAACTAAAGACAACAAATGAATAACTATTCTAAAAGTTCAAAACAGTAACTAAAAATGGAAAATAAATCTGCACTAAACTAATCTAAAGTGAGTTATGATAAAATTGTAGATTAAGCATTATTAGTGTTTGATCATATTAATCAATGCAGTAGATACAAAACTTATAAAGCCTATATTTTCTCACTTTCAACAACAACTTCTTAGAAACAAGAAAAAATTTAGTGTCAAGCTTCCTATCTCTTACCATATGAGAGTGCTATAGAGTCTTAACAACCCTAAAACAGAGCAATTATTCATTGACCAATAGAGTTTAACTATTCATCGAAAAATGATAGTGATGCAGGGAGATGATGAAATAAGGGAAACGAAATTCAGACGAAAATGAAAGGATGAGATGAAATTGAAAGAACGGTTACGAAATTGAAAGCAAGGAAACGAAATTCAAAACATGTTTATTACCTGATTTTAGGAAGAACGATGAAATCGAAAAATCAACGTCTTCCCACTCTTAGGGCACAAGCCACAACTGCTTCGTTTTCCTCCTCTTAGGCACGAAATTGAAATCAAAAAGCAACGCTCTTTACTGATTACGAAATCAACACAGTTTGTTGATGAAATCAGCAGACAAAATTGAAATTGAAAGCAAAAATATGATGAAATGAGCGGTACAAACCATGAGCAGAGTGAGAGGAACCGTAAAAGAGAAAGGTAAAGAGGAACGGGAAAGGGAAAGAGAATAAGTTTAGCCAAATAAAAGTTTTTAAAAAAAAAAATATATGATAATAATTTTACTGAGGTTTTTAAAAAAAACCCTGAAACTTACTTGGGTCACTAAAATCTCCGCTAATGTATATTTTTACTGGAGCTTATTACAACCCCATCTAAAAAACCTCTATTAGAAACATATATTTTTTTAATGAGTAATAATAATAATAATAATAAAAATAATAATGATACCAATAATAATAATAATATTTATGTTATAAATATTAATATTAATGCTAACATTAAGGCTAATGTCAATTATAATAATCTATAATTATATATAAAGATATAAATTAACAATAAAACAAATAAAAATGACAAGTGATTGAAATATGATTCCGTAGTAAATTAATTTAAGATGTGTGTCTAACTATAATAATAATTATAATAATAATAATAATAATAATAATAATAATAATAATAATAATAATAACAGTATAATAATATCTCGTAGTGATAAAAATAATAATAATACAATAATTACATATATAAACAGATATACATTTGTGGTGTCCTCTTTTGTGTATACAATTTAATTTTTTAATTATTATTTTTTAAAATTAAAATAGATAATAAAAATTACTTTTCCATTTTACCATTTTAATAATTTTAGTAACTATTTTTTTAAATTCAAATAATTACACATGTATAAAAATAAAATGAACAACAAAACAAATAAAAAGTACAAGTAATTGAGATATAATCTCGTAGTAAATAAATGTAAAATGTGTGTTTAACTATAATAATAGATAATAATAATAATAATAATATAAATAATAATATTAACACTTAAATAATATCACGTAGTGATAAAATAATAATAATAATAATAATAATAATAATAATAATACAACTACATAAGGAGATAAACATCTTTGGTGTCTTTTTTTGTTTTTTCAATTTTATCCTCTTAATTGTTATATTTTAAACTTAAATAATTATTTTAAATAAAAAATTATTTTTCAGTTTTATTATTTTACTAATTTTAGTAACTATTTTTTTTTTTGAATTGAAATAAGAGTTAAATATGTTTTTGGTTCCTTAACTTTAAGTGAATTTTGGAATTAGTCCATTTCGAACTTTTGGACCAATTTAGTCATTCATCTTTCGAAATACGTGAGTTTAGTCTTTTTAATCAATTTTTTTTGGTTTATTTGATGTTTTGTACACATTTTAGGATTATATTTGAGTTGCTTATACTGTTTGACACATTTTTTCCTTTAATGTTAAGTCAAATACTATTATGAAACGCGCTTGAAATGTCAAACTTAAGAAAATTTGATTGAAAGGACTAAATTCACATGATTCGAAAGATGAAGGACTAAATTGGTCAAAAGTTTCGAAATTGACTAATTCCAAAATTTACTTAAAGTTAAGAGACAAAAAACATATTTAATCCTTGAAATAATTATTCAAATGTAAAGATAAATAGACAACAAAACCAATAAAATGATCAAGTAATTGAAACATGATTCATAGATAGTAAGTAAAAGTAAAATGTGTATGTAATCATAATAATAAAAACAACAACAACAACAACAACAACAATAATAGTAATAATAATAATTATTACAATAATTATAGTTCTAATTAATAATAATAGTAGTAATAATAATAATTATAATAATAATAGAAATAATTGTAGTTAATAATGATAATAATAATAATAATACTTATAGTTATAGTTGGTAGTAATACTCATCATAAAAATTATAGTTGATAACAACAATTATAGTTAATAATAATAATTATTATTATTATAATTAGAGCTGATAATAATAATAATAATAACAATATTTAGAGTTATAATTGATAATAATAATAACAATTATATAAATATAAAATAATAAATATCATGAAAATTAAGCTATATTGTTATAAATGTTATTATTAATGAAATTAAGTTGTAAATTCAATTTTAAATATAATAAATAAAATTAATATCACAATATGGTGCAATTAATTGATTTTAGAAAATAATTATAATAGTATATGACCTGTGCGTGTACACACATCTTTTTTATATTTATTTCAACATATATTTAGAATAATAATATAATTGTTATTATATTTATTTAACCATTAAAAATAATAATATTATTATTAATATAAATTATAAAATTTTTAAAAGATTAAAAATCTATTTAGCAAAAGTATTTAGTATAATAACATTTTTTATAATTAACAAAAAGCACTTATACTAATAACATCACTATGAATATTAATAATAATCTATAACTATATATAAAGGGGATTCCCTTTTTTGTGTCCACATTTCATAATTCCAACTTTACCCTTTATAATTTAATTATTTATTAAATTTTTAAAAATTAATGGTTATTTGTATAAGTTTTTATAAAATTATTTACTTATCTCCTTTTTCTTTTT
>Ga0214543_1002222_pt1 | contig 38232 bp, 19 predicted proteins | sample CNSS2metaG_FD_160094 | JGI IMG/M metagenome (GOLD analysis project Ga0214543, IMG submission 160094) | Root nodule microbial communities from cowpea collected in UCLA plant growth center, Los Angeles, California, USA - CNSS2 | ecosystem: Host-associated > Plants > Roots > Nodule | place: USA...
AGACACCACTTTTACACCAAAACCTTAAGGCAATGTTGTTATGGGCCTTTATTCTTATATAGTGTTTAACTTTGTCTTTTCTATCCAATGTGGGACTTTGACTCACACTTGGACTATTCCCAACAGTTATAATATTGAAAGATAACATGCTTGATATTTCTGTATAGTAATATGCTACAAGGCAGTGAATTTCTGCTTAAAGTTGGTTTATTATTTAAATCTTCAAACATGGTTTTAAGGTAATTTTTTATAAAGTGAGAAGCTTCGAGCATTGGAATGTTTTAGGGTTTGTGACATGCATTGTGTGAATGTGGGAAAGGATTCGTCTACATTCACTTTCAGAATTGCCATATTTTGCGGGTCAAATAACCCTTTACCAAAGATTTGAGAGTGATTTTGAACTCTTGTCAAACTCTATATATATTATTGAGTTGAATTTTAGTGATTAGCAAATGGAACAAAAAAACTACAAAATTTATGTAAATTATTGATAGGTTATGGTTATTTGAAAGATTGTGGTTCTATATATATGACATTGATTTTATACATATAAGGTCTTTGACACCATTCAGTCACTTTAGTTTTTTATAGTATGGTTATGCGGTCAATCACTCCGAACTATCGACTTTGATATCACTGATAGATTATATTTTTATGTCATATGGGTTATGATTATTTAAGAGATTATTGTTCTATATATATGACATTGACTTTACACATATAAGGCTTTTAACACCATTTTTAATCCCAACACCTTAAGACAATGATGTTATGAATATTTATTCTTATATAGTATTTAACTTTGTCTATTTTATCCAATGTGAGACTTTTGACTCACACTTGGACAATTCTCATTAATTATGTTTGATATAATTTTACACTAAGTATCTACAAAAGTTAAAAAAAAAAAAAGAGCAAATTTTTATATTAAAATAAGTTTTAACCAAAATGTAAAAAAGGTAATGCAAGACTCTACCAATTGGGCACATCATTAAATAGAATAATCGAGCTAATAAAATGTTTGATTTCTAAAACTTTTGGAAAACCAATTCATGTATTTTGTGCGACATTGACACCTCTATGCTTGACATTAGAATTAAATAGCTATGGATTTAGTTGTTGTTGAATATTAGAACCCTAAAAAAAGCGAGGGATGAAAAAGAAAAACATGAGCAATATATTTTGATTATGATTACAGACAATAGCATGAAAAACCAAACATGAATGCAATAATGAATGGGGGCTTAAGGGTCAATCTCTAACAAACATGCCACATAGTTCCCATATCCATCAAAAGTGGAGTTTTGAGAAAGATAGCGTCTTTATAATGAATGCCAAATGCCAACACCTTAAACCAAAAATTCCACTTTAAAACCTGTTTCCACCAGAACTAAACCGAACTTGTCCAAATCCTCAAACCTCAGTTTTCATTCATTCCTTTGATTAGGCGTTGAAACTTTGATCCAACTTCCTCTTCCCGCCGACCCTCTTCTCTCTCTTCACTTCTCTCTCTACAAAGTGAAGACTTTTGAATGAAAACTTGATTGAGGCTCTTTATAACAAACCAAACTTCATTATCTCTCATTATGTCCTTCTTCTTCTTCTTCTGAAGGAAGGAAGTGAAGTGAAGTTCAGAACAAAAAACAATAAAGGAAAAGTACTAACTCTCTCTCTCTCTCTCTCTCTCTTAATCACTCTGTGAAAAGCTCATCTCTTTTCAATGGCTAAGTCAAAAAACAATGCCAAGAAGTTGTCCTACATATCAGTTCCTTCTCAGATCATCAATTCTATATCTTCTTCTTCTCTGCAATCTCTTCTTGACTCTCCCAAGAAGACTTCAAGAAGCACCAACAGGTTCTTTTTCTTCTTCACAAACACCATCTTCAGGAGGCCAAGACTGTGGTTTTTCACTCTCTTTCTCTTCGGTTTCCTTGGCATGCTCAAGTTCGCCCTCACCCTTAACATCCCATTTTCTCCCTACCCATGTGCCACAACCCTGCCTCAGAACACGATCTCAACCCCACTTTCAAAGTCAAACGTTGGTGTTCTGAGAGACAATAACATAAAAGATGAGGTTTTGTTGACGAAGGCTTTGGTTTCCCACGTGGAGCTTAGAGCACAGGGATTGGACAAGGTGGAAGGTGATGGAGGAGTTGAGAAGAGTGAGTTCTGGAAGCAACCAGATGGGTTGGGATACAAACCTTGCTTGAGTTTCAGCAGGGATTACAGAAGAGCAACTGATGGGGTTCTAAAGGATAGGAGAAAGTACCTGATGGTGGTTGTTTCTGGGGGCTTGAATCAGCAAAGGAATCAAATTGTTGATGCAGTTGTCATTGCTAGGATTCTTGGGGCTGCTTTGGTTGTTCCTATATTGCAAGTCAATGTCATTTGGGGTGATGAAAGGTACATTTTGTTCTTGTCCATAGTCATAAGGGTTTAGCTTATTCATGAATTCAAAATAGTGTGGTGAGACTTTGATGTTTTTCCTTATTTGTGATGTTTTCCATTTGTTTTGTTTGGTTGCAGTGAGTTTGGTGATATATTTGATTTGGAGCACTTCAAGAGAGTTCTTGCCAATGATGTGCGAGTGGTTTCAGCATTGCCATCAACGCACCTAATGACAAAACCAGTAGAGGGAAGTCCTCCCCTTCATGTCACTCCCAACTGGATCCGTTCGAGATACCTCAGAAGAGTAAGGGCCTGTTTGATTCTCTTCGCCCTTTTTTGTGTTTAAAACGGTTTTCCAAAACAGTCGTACAGTACTCAACAATCAATTTCTCATCCAAAATCCATAAAGTTTTGAAAATTATTTCCACAAACAGTGTTTTCAAGACCATAAACCAAAAACAGTTGGAGATGTTCTCTTATCCTGTTCTGCTTTCTTCAGGTGTTCTGTTCATTGCTTTTTCTGTAATTCTTAATGGGGTTAGCTTCTCCAAATTTTTCTGGTCCATTAATATGATAGTTCATATGAGGAGGGTCATTTTATGATGCCACCTACATTAATATGAAAATGAGTGTTTTCATTGTTGTTCGGAAAAAAGGACACTTTCCTGACTGTAGTCTTGCGCAGTTCAACAGAGAAGGTGTTTTGCTCTTACGTGGTTTGGATTCAAGGCTTTCCAAGGATCTTTCTTCTGATCTTCAAAAGCTTAGATGCAAGGTATTTAGTATTCAAATTCTCTTCCTTTCTATACATTTTAAATGGGAAATAAAAACAAGAAACTAGGTAAAATCACCCTTTAGAAATTCTCTTGTATAATAACTGGTTGCAGATTGTGAAAGTTAGTTCTGATCTTGTGTTTCAGGTTGCTTTCAATGCACTGAGGTTTGCTCAACCGGTTCAGGAACTTGGGGACAGGATTGCAGAGAGAATGAAGAGCAAGGGACCTTACCTTGCTCTTCATCTAAGAATGGAAAAGGATGTGTGGGTGAGAACTGGGTGCCTCCCTGGTCTGAGTGAAGAACTCGACGAGATTGTTAACAATGAGAGGATAGAACGGCCAGAGCTATTGACTGCAAGATCAAACATGACTTACCATGAAAGGAAGATGGCTGGTCTGTGCCCTTTGAATGCTGTGGAGGTTACCAGGTGAATACAACAGCAGTTTTGGTTACTTTTACTAGGTTGTTTTTGAACATGTTCTGATAGATGTTTTGGTTCAATTTATAGGCTTTTGAAGGGTCTAGGAGCTCCAAAGAATGCAAGAATTTATTGGGCTGGAGGAGAACCTTTGGGTGGAAAAGAAGCCTTGCTTCCATTGATGCAAGAGTTTCCTAACTTTTATAGCAAGGAAGATCTTGCCTTGCCAGGAGAACTACAACCCTTTGCAAATAAGGCATCCATAATGGCTGCCATAGATTACATAGTCTCTGAGAAGAGTGATGTTTTCATGCCATCTCATGGAGGAAACATGGGCCATGCAATTCAGGTTTGCCTATTATGTTGTTTTGTTTTGGAAGATAGGAAATGGTGAAAACAACATTTTACTATTTTTACCATATCTAGGAGAGTTGGGAACAAAGTGAAACCAACTTGGTGGTTTTTATATCTGTTTGTGAAAACAGGAAACTAAGTAGTATGCAATAGAAATCAAAATACTGAAAATGGTGTTTCACTTTCAGGGTCAGAGAGCATTTGATGGGCACAAGAAATATATAACTCCAAACAAGAGACACATGCTCCCTTATTTTCATAACTCTTCTCTCTCTGAAGAAGAGTTCAACAGAATCATGAAGGAGTTGCACCAGGACTCGTTGGGGCAGCCAGAACTTAGGACTATCAAAGCTGGAAGAGATGTTACAAAGTATCCTATTCCTGAGTGCATGTGCAATGACTCACATGCTAATTTCTGAAGGCTACTTAGCAAGGAAGAGAGTGATACTTTCAACAGGATGTGCAATTTTGACCCCTTTGGAACACTTCAAGTGCCTTTCATTTCAGGGTAACCATAAGAGTTCTGGGCACCCAGTTTCTACGTTTACCTATGTGCCAATGTACATTTCCATCGTCATTCAAATGATAGATTCAAAATAACATACAACAGAAGATCATTCTTTGATTTTTTTTTTTATACAGAGATAGTATAGGATATTTGATAGGTTCTCTTTAGCTGTGTAATTCTTATCACAATGTGAAGACTTGTTGATATTTGTGTATATATGTATATTATCATTAGTTTTTGGATTCTTGTCATCTGATAATAAAGATCACCTTGTGCAACCCTTGTTACCATTTGATTCACAACTGCAAAAATAAGACAAGTTAAGAACTAGAAGAAACAGAATATTTGATTTGACTGGGATTCCAATACCAGAAAAGAAGAAAATCTTTGTAAATATTCATGTAGTTTTCATAAAGTTTTAATTTATGCTTTTCATCGGAATGCTACTAACAATACTATTTTGGCCAGTTTAATTATGCTTTTAAAGTGTTTCTGAAGTTACTAAACTACTTTTCCATCAACAAGCAAGTACTTTTAAACAGAACAGTTTTGTTTTAGCAAGCATTTTGTGTACTGAAATTTCAATTTTTTCACTGTTATTCAGCTAAAAATTGCAATGCACGGTTAGTTTGGTGGATATTTATTATAATATCTTAAAAGTTAAATTCAAAATGACATTCAGTGGCTTAATTATTGGTCAAAGAACCGCACGATCATGTTTAAGAAGACTAAAGTTCTGCAAATTATTGGCACATGAGTTAAGTTTATGGTTTGTTTTTTTATCAAGAAAAAATGGTGTTGTATGAACAAATTTGAAAGAAAACTATATTCTGAAAAGTTGTTTTCCAAAGTTTAGAGTAAAGCAAGTGCAAGTCTGTAAATGAGCAAAAGAAGTTAGTTACGTAGGACCACTGCATTGCCAGAACATAACATTATTGTATGGTTGGCATTATGTGTTTGTTTTGGCATTATTCTGGTTGAGCTTTGATGTTTTTTTCAGGGTATAGTGACTGTTATTTCTAACATCTTATTTCAAAATCATCCAATTACGTCAAACATTCTACTCTTTCTGCTCATGTTTTTTTCTTCTATGAATAATATTGCATGGTCAAATTTAAATTTTGGTCCCTTTTTTCTTTCACACTAATGTCCAAACAAAAGCATCATACACACTAATTATTAATGTGCATAACAAAGAATTTAAAAATCAGGTTTAATTAGTAATTTATTCTCTATATTTTGGATTTTCATTCAATTGAGTCTCTAATTTTGTAAAGAGTCAATGTGACCTCTTTCGTTAAATTGGCGTTAACAGTTTGGAAGTGATGCATGTCAAAATATAAGTCTGTTATATGTCAAAATCTGGGTCATCTTCTATCTTAGAATACATTTGATTTTGATTTTGACAGGTGATAGTTTCAAAGAAAAGATGACTCAGATTTTGACATGTGATAAACTTAGATTTTGACATATAATATTTTCAAATGATGTTATCTCCAATTTAACTGAAAATTTACATTGCATTTTTTATTTTACAAAAATAGAAACTCAATTAAGTTTTTTTTAAATAGACACTCAATAGACTAAAAAAAATATAAAAATAAAAAAAAATAAAAATAAAGACATAAACATAGGAATCAAATTTCTAAATAAACCTAAAAGCCATATACAAAGTTGTATCTATAATTACTTAGCAAAAGACAAAATTACATTAACTGCTTGTAAATAAGAGTAATAGATATGTATTGTTGTTGTAAAATATCTTACACTGTCAACAAATTGGAAAATTACATTTGATATGACTTTAAATGTAACTTATTGTAATCAACAAATGCAAAGAAGACTTATATGAAAAGTGAATTATAACGAATCAATACTCTAAAACTCTTTACATTAAAGTTAAAGTCTTATTCAATATCTACATTAAAAAAAAAAGTTGAACATGAGCTGTTATTTTTCTCAACATCTGATGTGTACACATGACTGCTACTTTTGACGTGTAGATTCCTGAATCATGAAACAGATCCTCCTTTCCCCAGAATGAACTTGACAGGAATTTAGCATGAAATTGACTGGATTGAAAATTGTTTCAAAAAATGCATTTGATCCAATGCTTCTGGCCTGGGTGCAATTTGGAACAGAAACACATCATGTTATTGGTGGAGTAACATTGAGACACTATTTGTAAGCATGTTTCCATGAAGCAGGGTGTGAGAATGGCTTCAAATGTTCTTGGCTGGGTACTAAAGAAGTCAAACAACACCAGGACCTACTCTGGTTTGGTGTTTTCTTCTTGTCAATGTTATCCAGCAGCATCAGCTGTACCTGAAAAAGTTTGAAACCAAGGGACCTCCCAAGTGTAATAATGGTACCTTCTAAAATTATTCTGACTCGCCCCTTTTTACTTTTTGCTGCATCTACCTGATACTCTTCAACTTCAATATCATCTCTATTCGCTGCTTTCATTCTCAGCACAAAACCTGCATTCACCAATCACAGCATTTACATGCATTTGAGTATAGACATATATCTGGTTTGAATATAGATATATATATCTCGAACGTGAGACTAGACATTAATAGATAGTCTGATAATAACAAATGATACAACAGATCTGCAAATAACTAATCTTATTATGATAGGTTTCAGATGACTCTCGTACTATTCTTTAAGATTATGGACTTTAAACCGTAAACCTAACTCGACCTTATAGAACCGGTTTACTTAGGAGAATTTTGGACTCATTTATATACCTTATATACCGTAAATATATCTTATCTTTAGTAGATGTATATCTGCAACATAAAAGGGTATGTCCTCCACCCTGGTACAATTGCACAATGTCGTAGCAAAAAGCTCTAAGATTCCTTGATCACCACCAACTGGTCCCCATGAGACAAGATATCAGTAGTACTGTAACAAGGGTGTGTAGGCTTGTGCATGTCCTGCAGTGGAATTCAGCATCAAAGTAGTGTGTGACATGGTGTTATTGGGACCCCGCATGGCCCACAAATCCAAAGTTTTCTTGAAAAATTATAGGATCATTAAAAGAAAAACAAGTATGCATGCATTATTCAGGTGTGTGCACCCTTTAAGAAGCTAAAAATAATCTCAATTATGGGAAAAATCCTAGCAGAAAAGGAGCCAAAGGGCTATAAAAGTTTATGCAGTAGGGAGACAATAATTGAATTCAACAATTGTTTTTGTAACTCCTGGTAATGCAATTACAGCGAATCAAATTCCTCTTCAACCACGCACATGTTGTTTGCATCACTCATCTTTTTTCTATTACAGGAAACAAAAGTTTCGTTAAGTCAGAAAATTAGCTACTTTACCCAGCAAAGATGGTAAGTGTGTCAGACAAGTGCTGTAAATAGACCACACAGATATAATCTGTGTTTTGTTGCTATCTTTCTACTGATAAATATTGAAGTGTTTTAATCGAGTTTATGATATCAAGGAAAAAACACAACTATTTGATTCTAATAAAGACCTCACATTAAACTTTTAACTTCTTTTATTCTTAATTCTTTAAATATTTTCACCGGTCAAAGTTCTTGGATTTTTTGTATGTAGAATAACATAGTTATGTAATGAAAACAGTAATAGTCCAGACTTATCACGTCATCAATGTTTAACTGGAAAATTAACAGAATTTTTCTCTGCAGTACCACGGATTCAAAATATAATTACCCAAATAGCAAACTGTATCTTTTATCTTTTATTTACCAGTCTAGCACATTTTTTAAAATGGATCAGAATTCAGTTTTCGGTTTCCAGAAAACTGAATTCTAACTTTTTTTTCTTAAATTATTTCAAAACCAGCCAGAATTCAGTTTTCTGAAATTCTGAGTTGGATATTATTTTTTTTATTTTTTTTTTCAAAATGGAAGAGAAAGTTAAAATTTTTTTTATTTGTTTAGTTTTATTTTTTTTATAGGGAAAGGAAAAAAATTAATTGGAAGAATTATCATAAATTAATTTAGTAATTATTAATGGTAATTGATGTAATTGTTTTGGAACAATTAAATATTGAAAAATATATAATTATATTTTGAAATAAATTAAGTTTATTATTATTTGAAATGTAATGTATAGAATATTAAAAATTATATGTTCAAAATAAAGGAATAAATAATTGATTGAAAAGTTGTTGTTGAAGAAAAAAAAATTGATTGTAAAATTATATTATAAAATAAATTGATTTGATTATTATTTTGGTGTTGTTGAAAGTTTATAAATTAGGCATTGATGATTTGTAGTTAAAATTTGATTGTGAAATTTTAAATAATTAACTGTTTTTAAAATAATTATTTTTAGTTTGAATTATTGTACAATTAAATATTTTTCTCCTTCCAAAAATAATCTTCAATCAATTAATTATTCTTTTATTTTTAAAATATAATTTTTAATTATGTATATATTGCATGTCAAATAATAAAAAACTTAATTTATTTAAAAATATAATTATATATTTTAGAATATTTAATTATTTCAAAATATTAAATTAGTTATTACATTTTAAAATATTTTTTCATTCCTTTTAATTAAAACTAAAAAAAAATATTTTTTTCTTTTAATTTTAATAAAAACGGAAATTAAAAAAAAAATCCAGTTCAGAATTTGATTTCCCCAAAAATCAAATTCTGACTAGTTTCCAAATCATTTTTAACGTAAATGAAAGTCAGAATTCGGTTCTTCAATAACCGCATTCTGAACCAATTTCAAAATCGTGCTACTGTTGTAAATATTAGGCATAGTATGTTAGGTGGGAAAATAAAAGGAAAACAGTGTTATTTTGGAAAAAAAAAATCAAAATTAACATTCTAAATTGGGTTTTAATCATCAAACTAATTAATGAAGGATTAAAAATATAATTTTAAAAGAAGTAATTGATTTTGAAGTCGCTTTTAGTAGTTTATAATTATGATTGGATTTCTAAACAGGCCTTTAATTTTTATTAAACTTTCTAAAGATTTGAGAAAATAAAAATGTTTTAACATGGGGATGGATGCATTCAAATTAATGATCTTTGTATGTATTTGTATCTCTAGTTGTATGGGTTTGAAATACTTTGAATTATTTAATTTGAAAATTTGTTCTAATTATGGAATTGAAACTCAAAAATATATTTTATATAATGCAATATGAAAATGTATTAAGGATTATGTAATTCAGGATATATTTTTGATTTGAAACTATTTAATAACACATTTCGAAACATATTCTAGATGATAATTAGGACTATATTTTTGGATTATGTAATTCAAAAACTTATTCTTGGATCATGTAATTTGGAAAAACACCTTTAAATTGTATAATTTAGAAAATATTTTTAGATTATTTAATTTCAAAATACATTATAGATTATACAATTAAAGTACATTTTGAATTATGTAATTTGGAAATCTGAAAATATATTTTGAATTATGAAAATATATTTTCTAAACTAAAATAAATTCTCCATTGTGAAATTTGTAACATATTTGTGAATTACAAAATATGAAAATCTAAGCTATAAACATTTAAAACCTTTCTAACACTTCCTTGTAGATATAATGAAAACATTATGGAGGTGAAAAAGTATTTATCTTACCTATGTGCTCCAGTTGTTTGAATAGACAAATTTTCATTTGTAGTTCAAATGATACAAACAAAAACAATGTTGGGCCTGGTTTTGCCATTACAGGGTTAATTACGGTTAATTAATACTAATAATATATATATATATATATATATATATATATATATAATATTTGAAGGTAGCATAAAATGCAAAAAAATTCAAACAACTACAAAAAGTAAAACACAATATTTTAACTAAAAGTAAAAATATCTTGTGTTCACCTCAAAATGCAACATCTAGCAAGTTTTCCAGCTTACACATGTCCAATTTTTTGAAACAATTCTCATTTTTCAAAGACTACCTCATCTCTTTTGTTTACAAACCCTAATTGTCGTCAACATCTCCATTCTCACTCTCTATTTTCAACCATCGTCTCCTTCTTTCCAACTGCATACCTATCTTTGTCTTTAATTCATAAACCCTAAACATCCTAAAGAAATTCCATTCTTATTTTCTTCCTTTCAACCTCGATCTCTCACTTTCGTTCAATGTCTTCTCATGAATCTCTCTTTATCTGTATGTATATCTCTCATTCTTTTCGGGTGTTTTTTTTTTGCGTGGTTTTTTACCATTCATTCTCTCTCATTATCATTGTTTTCATTTTGAGTTGTTTTTTATATTTGTGTTCATATATATGTTAGATTGTTGTATTGCTTGTCAGGTTTTTCAATTTTTTCTTTTAGGTTGAAGTTCGTTTCGTGATGACATTTTCATATATGTAATATGTGCATATATAGGTAGAAGTTCTTTTAAATTTTTTCAATACTGCACGAAACATACTACTGTAATACTAACTGTGTAAGTTTTTATCAACACCCAATTTCATTATGGTGAACGTATTTGTTTTTTAAAAAAATAAAAATTAAAAAAATGATAAAAAGTAAAAAAATAATAAAAAAATATGTTTTTGATTGATGGTAGGTTTTTTAACTTTAATTCTACCATAGAAAAAAAGAAAAAAAAAGAAAAAAAGAAAAAAAAAGAAGGAAAAATCTAATTTGTCTTTAATTATCATACCCTTCTCATGAGTCCAAATATTTTGTACATTATTTCACCTCATTGTTTGCTATTTACACTCCACACATGACATATCAAAATAGGACATTTTAATATGTGCTTTTAAAGATTTAAAGAAAGGTATAATATTAGAAACAATATTTTCATAATAAATAGAATAAATATCCTAAATTTATGCTTATGTGATATGTCTCATCGAGTTTTTCCAGTTAGAGAAGATATTATTCTAGTCATTAGAAGCAAATATTTCTGGTAATAATGTTTTTTTTTTAGAGAAATTGTACAATTTTAATAATTAGAAGCAAATATTAGCAATAATGCTTTTTAGAGAATGGTACGATTTTAATAATTGGAAGAAAATATTCTTGGTAATAATTAGAATTAGTTATATGAATATTATGTTATGATTTGATCAGGTCCTTCATGTACTGAAAAATATACAATTCTAGTAATTATAGGCAATATTTGGTTAATAATTATAATCAATACCCTGGATATTATGCAACTATTTAATTTCTATAATATATTTCATTGGGACCCATCCTTCCTCATATATTTTATTATAATTAAATACTAAGACTTCAGTGGTATCCCAAGGTATCTATGTAAGCACAAAACCTTTCCAATGCAAGACAAAACAAAATTCAAAAAACCTCCATTCTTTTTTATAAGTCGTTTTTGCTCTATTCGTGACCCTAAAATGTAAATATTTTTTGCTCCTAATGTTATTCATGTATCATTGAGACTCTGCTATAGCATCAAGTGTATGATTGATTGACCCGTTGTATGACTAAATGTGTTTGGGGTTCGAATGTTAATGTTAGGTGATCTTGGGATTGGGTTCGTCATTGATATGCCTAACCTTTCTCTTTCTTTTATTTGGGATACCATTATTTTGGTAATTAGAAATATTTTCCTAGACTTTTAATTCTCTTTAAAAAAATAATAAATGAAAAAATAAAATATTATATTATTTCTTTTATATAATTATTAAATATGATGTCAAATCTCGAATATAAATAATATTATTTTTTATTTTTTACTTATTTTTTTTAAAAGAGAATTAAAAGCCTACGAAAAATATTTCTAATTACCAAAATAATGACATATCAATGACGAATCCAAATCCAAAATCACCTAACATTCGAACCCCAAACACATTTAGCCATACAATGAGTCAATCAATCATACACTTGATATTATAATAGAGTCTCAACGATACATGAATAACATTAAGAGCAAAAAAAGAATTTATCTTTCAAGGTCACGAATAGAGCAAAATCGACTCAAAGGTAGTAAGATAACTCCTTTTGCGTGTGTGATCTGGTAATAAAAAAGATGGGAGATTTTTTGAATTTTTTTTGTGTCTTGCATCAGAGAGGTTTTGTGCTTATATAGACACCTTGAGATACCACTGAAATCAATCCCGGTCTTTAATTATAATAAAATACATGAGGAAGGGATTCATCACGATGAAACCTATTATAAAAATTAGATAGTTGGATAATATTCAGAGTATTGATTATAATTATTAACAAAATATTGTTTATAATTATTAGAATCGTATTTTCTTCAGTACATGAAGATCCTAATCAAATCATAACATAATATTCATATAATTGATTCTAATTATTACTAGGAACTTTTTCTTTCAATTATTAGAATCGTACCATTCTCTAAAAAATATTATTACCGAGAATATTTGCTTCTAATTATTAAAATTTTACAATTTCTTAAAAAAAACATTATTACCGGGAATATTTGCTTCTAATTATTAGAATAATATCTTTTCTGACAGAAAAACTTGATGAGACACATCAAATAAGCATAAATTCAAGATATTTATTCTAATTACTATGAAGAATGTTGCTTCTAATATTATACCCTTCTCTAAAAATAGAGATTATAAAATGTCATTTTCTGACATTTCATGTGTAGAGTGTAAATAGCAAACCATGGGGTGAAAGGATGTAAAAAACATTTGGGCTCATGAAAAAGGTGTAATAATTAAACTGTCACAACTGAAATTGTGACGGGAAGGTGCTAGAACCCTATAGCGCTCGTTCTAAGACGATACCTTTACTTAAAATACAAATGGATGTGGTCTCCTTTAAATGTTTATTTTCCAAAATAATAAAAAGAGAAAATTCAAAAGAAACAAGAAAAGATTTTTGTTTCTTAGGCCCAACAAGGATTACTCCTAGAGATGTCAAAATGGGTTTCAACCCGTGAGCCAACCCGGCTCACCACGGGTTCGAGCCGGGTTGGGTTGAGAAAAATTTAACTTTTTCAAAAGTGGGTTGAACTCAACCTGGCTCACTTAACCTACCAATTTTTTTTTTACAATTTTCTTTTAATTTTTTTTAAATTTTTTTAATAATTATTTACTACTCCTATTATATTTGTTCACAATTTTATATTTTTAAATGCTAGAATGTTGGTTAATTATTTTTGGATAGTTTGAATGTTTAATTAATTTGATTGTCAAGTTATATATATGTTGATACTTTAATTTTTAACTATAATCTTTATAGTAAATTACTCAAGTAACCGTCTTACAAACAATTTTTTTCTAAATTAGCATGAAAAAAATGTATAGTTTTTTTATTTATATTTTGTTGAATAGTATGACAGAAAATTTGTAATATTAGTCATGATTTCTTAGACTAATGGATACTTTTTTGAAAATAATTCTTCATATATTGGTGGTGAGCATGATCAAAACATTGATTCTTGATTTTACTATGATTGTCATCTCATGGGTTACTTAAAAATTTATTTAAATATTTGAATACTAAAAAAAAAATTAGGTGGGTTGGTGAGCCAACCCACTTAACCCACCAACCCGTGGTGGGTTGAGCCGGGTTACAAAATTTCTGGCTCACCAGAAAGTGAGCCGGGTTGGGTTCACTCATTTTCAACCAGGCTCGTGGTGAGCCAACCCGTGTGAGCCGGGTTGGCTCACTTTGACATGTCTAATTACTCCTTACTCCTATGTATCTCCAATCATAATGGAGAATCAAGGTCACGTAGTTCTTTATGATTTTTTTTTAAGAAAACAATTTGTTCGAAGATGTTGATATAACCTTTTTTTAATATTTGAAAATTTGGTATGTTTTTAGTAATCTTATAGAAGAACAAATGTATTAAGTACTAAGACGGCGCGAGTGGTCACACAAGCACTTATACCTTTTAAAAGTTAAAAAGGTATTTAAATTATTTATTTATTATTATTTTCTTTAAAGAAAAAACTTCCGAAATAAGATATGATACCCAAAAAAGCATGACTATTATATATCCATAAGTTATGAAAACATTAGGAAAATAAATAAATAAAAGATTAGAAAATAATATTTAGGATTAAACATATTATTTTATTATTTATAAAACGTTAAACAAAAAGATTAAAAAAACTTAATATGAAAAAACATGGCACAACATATTCATATTTTGTTAAAACATGAGATCTCACTATTACATTCATGATTATCAGTAACAATAAAAAAATGTAACTAAATTACAAAAAATGTTACTAATGTGATTTAGTAACATTACATCAAATTTTACGTATACCCTATGTTACTAATGATTTTTAACGATATTTTTACGTATCAATTGAGACATTTACAAAAGTGTTACTAAATACTTTTAGCAACATTTATTTAATGAAAATGCAACATTTTAAACAAAGTTACTAAATATTTTTAGTAATATTTTTTGTATAAAAGAGTAACACTATAAAAATGTTACTAAAAATCTTTAATGACATTTCTTTTAAATAGAGAGACATTTTCAAATTGTTACTAAAAGGTTTTAGTAATATTTTTTTTAATAAAGGCGACGTTACAAAAATGTTACTAATATAAAATATCTTTTAATATAAAATATTTTAAAAATACACATAATGATCGTTTAATGTTAAATTTAATCATTGAATAATAACTTTCTCATTCAAAATTTCACCCGATTAAGAACATATGGATTTAAGTTCTCATAAGTACACATATCTCAGAAAAATTTACTGAAGAGAAGATGTTAACAATTGTTAGGAAGTTCTCACAAAGAGAAATCTAGCAATATTGAATTTATGAAATGAATCATACTAAAAATACCTAGCTATGTTGAGCACACTCATGAGAAAATTTAGGTACTGTGGTATCAAAACTGGGTGCCAATAATTGTTCAAGCCAATGACGCTACCACATCCTAGCAATATCAAGAGGAAGCCACGAGGGGTAAAAAGTTCAAATTTGTATCAATATCATATCAATCAAGTCAAAGTTTGCACTAAATAAACATTCATTATATCTTACCCATTTCAATTTAAATCCATCCAACTTGCACCTTGTGCAACAAGGATCTGAAAAGAATAACATCAGTTCCAGTTTCAAAGGAAAAAGGCAGTAGGCATATTTAAATCAAAGCTAAATTAAATCTTACCTGACAACATTTTAAATTGCCTCCACAAGCAACATAATGCAAAGGAATACTTCCAGCCCCTACATCAAATCACATTTATTATGTTGAAAGGGGGAAAACAACCATAAGAGATATTTAACACATTAAATAAAAGACATATTGATTTAGCACATCATACAATACTTGTGTCAATTGTTGTTCTAGGCACATCATCCCTAAACCAACTAACATCCTCAGATTCATCTTCATCAATCACAGGTTGATACAAAAGTGGACTCTTTAATTCATCTCCCAAGTATTTTTCAAAATCATTATTCTCTAAATCTCCATATACATCAAATAAATCTCTAGGGGTAGTTTTAGTGACAACTTGCCAATTATCCCCTGGATCTTCTGTATAATATACTTGCTTTACTTGGGTTGCAAATACGAAAGGGTCACTTTTGTAAATCAACTTCCCAAAATTTACAAGTGTTAACCCAAAATGATCTTGCTTACTTTCAAACCAATCACATTTAAATAACACAAATTCAGAGTGTCCATAATAATCTAACTATATTATATCTTTCAAAACTCCATAGTAGGTAACATTTTCTACTTTAGGATTTTCATCTTCTTTATTTCTAAACCTCACAGTAGATGAAGTAACCATTACTCCAAAGTTTTGTGTTTGTCTCTCACAACCCTCAATAATGAACTTGTAACCATTTATCACAAAAGCTGAAAATCTTCTAGCAACAGTATTAGGACCTTTAGCCAACCATTTAACCTCCTCACTCACAACCAAATTTTTGACATGGTATTCAAACCACTTGTGAAATGTAAGAGATTGATCTTTTGCCATATTCCAAGTTCTTGTTGAATTTTTATAAACATTACTAGAGAGGAATTCCTCATGTTCTCTACAAAAGAAAAAAAAATTGAATAAGTTCACAAAATTTAAAATCTCACACAAAAGACAAAAATATGAATATTTTCTTACTTGACAAATGACTTGGTGAGCTCACAATTAAACAAGACATAACGATGAGCTTGCTCCCACTCAAGAGGTTGCAAAGTAGTCATCACTCCATTACCTATTGGACCATATAAATTCTTGGCAGCTTGTTGAACTTTGTTTGTACATTATCGTTCAAATATCTTGAGCAAAATGTCAAACACTCATCCGCTAAATATCCCTCTGCAATTGAACCTTCTGGATAATTTCTATTACGCACATAAGATTTTAACCTATGAAGAAATCTACAAGAATATAAAACTATGATTAGGAATACAAGTGGAGGAAATAAATTTACCAAAAAAGATTTCCTTAGAAAAAGAATTACCTTTCAATTGGATACATCCATCGGTAATGTACAGGCCTGGCAATTCTAGCCTCATATGCTAGATGTATGGATAAATGAACCATTATGACAAAAAAAGATGGAGGAAAAATCCTCTCTAATTCACATAGAATTAATGCAATTTTTACATCCAATGATTCAAAATCTTCAACTATGATGACTTTAGAACATAACATTTTGAAGAAAGAACTTAACTCCATTAGAACTCTCGCAACTTCCTTTGGCAACACTTTTCGAATAGCTACTTTTAGCAAGTCTTGCATCAATATATGAAAATCATGACTTTTTAGTCCAAGAAAATTGTGTCGTTCAAGATTAACACATCTAGAAACATTGGAACCATAACTTTCTGGAACTTTCACTTCTTTTAAAACACAACAAAAGATGCCTTTTTCTTTTAATGAAAGTGAAAATCTTGCATGTGGAAGGACTACCTTGTTTGGTCCTATATTTATAGGATGAAGGTCTTTCCTTATACCCATCTCAACCAAGTTAAGTCGAGCTTTGAGATGCTCCTCTGGTTTCCTTTCTATATTCAGTATTGTTCTTATTATATTTTCACATATATTCTTTTGAATATGCATCACATCAATAAGCAAATTAGTCTTCCAATATGGCAAGTTAAAGAATATACTCAATTTTGACCAAGGATCACCCTTCTTTCTTTTCTTTTTTTGAGCATTGCCAAATGAATTTTTTCTATCACCTAATATATCCAATATGTTAGACCCTGTTAACGGAGTAGGTGCTCCTCTCAATTCTTAGGTACCATCAAAACATTTTTTATCCTTTCGCTACCTATGTTTTGAGTCTAACCACCTTCGATGACACATATAACACATCTTTTTACTATTGTTTAAGTACCTTGTGCATGTGTGGTAGTTACATACAGGTGATAATGTAGATTTTTACCATTATCTTGGCTATCTTTTGCTAACAAAATCAACTCCTCTTGAGCTTTTAACCTACTTAATCCCCACTTTTACTTTGCTTTTGTGAATAAATACAATATGGGTCACATAGATCTAATTATACCACTAATTCCCATTTTTGTGTCCAATTTAATGATAGGAAGTTTTTATCTCAAGTCAAAGAAGTTGTCAACCAAAGAAAAAAGAAGAAAAAAAGTCAAAATTGAAGATATGAATATAGCAGAATTCAAGGCTGAGTGCTAGAAATCAAGGCTGAGCCCCATACCTCTCGCATTTTCCAGCGCTGAGTGCCAAAAATCAAGGCTGAGCGTCATTCTTCTCGCATTTTTGGGCGTTGAGCACCAGAAGCCAGCGCTGCGCGCTGATTGGCTTGCATTTTTGGACGGTGAGCGGTGCGGGGACGACGCTGAGCGACACCTATGCTGATGTGGTAAAATTTAACCTATTTCTTCTGGATTCTCGAGGGGAAACAATCTTTGGCAGTTTGGAGGCACGAAGAACACATTTTGGAGAGCTTGGAGGAGTGCTAGGGCTTGTGGGAACAACTCCATCTTCCTCTTTGTATCTCTTTCTCTTCCATTTCTTCCACTTGCAAGCTTGAGCTCTCCATGACAATGGAGAGCTAAACCCATTTTTGTTGGGGTTAGATGTAGCCACGAAACTCTTGTGTAAATGCAAATGTTTTGATTATATATATGACTCTTTCATTAATTGCTAGTCTTCTTGTTTCTTCACTTAATGCTTGCATTGGTTTAGCCATCCATTGCATGATTTTTGGTTCATTGGGTGTGGAAATATCTTTTGAAAACTTGATTTGAAATAAGAAAACTCAATGGAGCTTGTACCTAGGAATGGGGCTTGATCCATTGGTTGTCTTAAACCCTAGTACATAAAGCAAATTTACTTATTAAGAGTTCAAGGAATTGACTTTTAATAAGGAAATATAGGCTCAATCCATTAAGGAATTAGGGTTTGAGTAAATTTGTGGGTTGGCATTAACATATTAATGAAGAGGATGTCAAGTTGTAGTTGCATGAGAGCATAGTTGGTGAATTCTAACCCCGACAATATCAACTCATATCATTTCTAATCTTTTCCATTCACTAAGTGCCTTTAACTTTCAAAGTTCAATTTTACTTGTTTATGAAATATTTACTTTCTTGCATACAAAAACCCAAATTATGGATTTATTCATTAGTTTAAATTAGTCACTAATTACGCAATTATTTAATATACTCGAGTCTCTTGGGAAACGATATCCCGGCCTTATCGGTTACTACTTGCGCGACTTGGTACACTTGCCAAATTCTTAACAACAGGACATGCCAATTTTCCACTTGTAGTCCAACCTGATAACATAGCATAAGCAGGCAAGTCATTAATAGTCCAAAGTAATGCAACATGTGCCTGGAAAAATTCTTTATTAGAAGCATCGTAAGTTTCAAACCCTTTCTCCCAAAACTCCTTCAACTTGTCAATAAGAGGTTCCAAATAAACATCAATACTACTTTTAGGGGAAGAAGGACCAGGAATTAGTAGTGACAACATCAAGTAAGGTTGTTTCATACAATCCCATGGAGCTAAATTATATGTCATCAGAACTACAGGCCAAATACTATGTCCTTTGGCCATCATCTTAAATGGAGTAAATCCATCACTTGCTAACCCAAGCCTCACATTTCGAGGATCTGATGCAAAGTTAGGATGGATAGAATCAAAGGTTTTCCAAGCAAGTGAATCAGCTGGATGTCTTAGCTTTCCATCTTTGGTGCGGCCTTCATCATGCCATTTCATTGATTTAGCAGTTTTTGATGACATGAATAGCCTTTTGATCCTTTGTTTTAAAGGAAAGTACCTCAAAACTTTGGCTGGAATTGGAAGTGAAGCTACCTTAGAAGAAACTTTTCTTCTAAATCTTTGATGTTTCATTTCTTTATATCTAGAAGCATGACATTTAGGACATCTAACTTCATTCTCATACTCCTTTCGAAATAAGACACAATCATTAGGACAAGCATCAATTTTTTCATAACTAAAACCTAAGTCCTTAATGATCAACTTGCAATCTTGATATGATGATGGCAAACAAGAGTTTTCAGGAAGTAACTCTTCTAAAAATTTTAGCAACATATCAAATGACACATTGCTTCATCCATGGAGATTCTTAATATGTAGCAATCGAACAATGATTGATAATTTGGAGAAATTTTTACATCCAGGATAAACTTCTTGGTGAGCATCACGTATTAACTTGGAAAACCTAGTTATTTTAGTGTCAAACTCACCATTATCTTCATCTATAGTGTCATCAAAATCATTTTCTCCTAAATTTGGGGGGCATCATGATCGTTTCCTCTAACAAAGTATCCAAATCATTATGCATACGAAATTTCTCTCGTTCATCATTGTACATCTTATTTGAAGAGCCACATTCTCCATGAAAAACCCACTTTGTATAGTTTCTATCAAATCCAACACACATTAAATGCTCATGCACTTCCTTTCGACTACCCCAACTACAATTGTTACACTCCTTGCAAGGACATAAAATTTGATTTCCTTGAGCACTATTCTCAAATGCGAAATTTAGAAAAAAATCCAATCCATCCAAATACCTAGTAGAAGATCTAGGTGCTACCATCCAGTTTTTATCCATGTTTATATATTCTTAGATTGCCCCTATGGCTTGAATCCATCAATTACCTAAATCAAAACGATACGAAAATAAAACTGAGAAGGTTATATACAAACATCGTTTAGGTAAAGCTCGTGGTTTAACAAATTTGTAGAAGCTAAAGATAATATAGAAAAAGATACAACAATTGAACAAAACAGAAGTAATAGGTGAATAAAGAGAAAAGTTTAACTTTTGTAATGTATCTATCAAACGGCTAATAAAGAGAAGAAAAAAAAACGAAGGATGTAATAATGTTTACATATCCAAAAGAAAACGGATAATACAAACATCATGAGGGATGAAGGATTAACAAAACATTCATAGCAAAACATTCATTTGTCTTATATCATTCCCTTAATTTTCTTTAAAGTATGTGATTGTGAAGATATCAGATGCAAACATGGTTGAGTAAACAGGGCATTGGACAGTCCATAAACTAAGAAAATCACACTACAACAATTTATAGTTTAGACCACACTAAAATAGACAACGGCTAAATAAATGTAGCCTAAACATATAATAAACAACATTTTTATAAATGATGTACAAATATCATGAAAGTCCATGATTATATAATTGTTGCTTTAAACTATGTGGGCAAAACTAGTAAAAATGTGGTCTAAAAACACAGGTAAGGTATAAAATCAACATGTAAAATTGTTGTTTATTGTGAGAATTTTAAGCAACGGTTTTAAAAATATTGTCATACTAAAAACCGTTGTCTATTACCTATAGCTACACTCACCTATACCACGCCTAAAAAATTGTGGTCTAATCTTTAGACCACGGTTTTTATAATTTATATCATAATTTTATGTTGTTGTCTAAAGTGATTTTTGTTGTAGTGTCAAATAGGTGTAACGAGACTCTATCAGCTTATGCAGTTATAGCAGTGAGAGCATAATTTAGGAAAACTCGAAAATCTCAATGGATGTTATATTCATATAAGGATTACCTTGTACCAAGTCAATGGTTGATTTATAGGTAAATCAGATTTTGAATTCCACTGTCCAGAACTTCCACTTGATGGACCTAAATCTTCATATTTAAGGCCAACCTGAATTTACAAAAATACAGATGGTGTAGTTTGTCTATGCATGACTTCATTAAAGAAAGGAAAACTGAAGTTCAATTTACTAGTTCAACTGTATTTGTTCAGTTAATTGAACAAAACTCAAAATGGGAAAGAAAATAATTGGCTTTAGTTAAGCTGAGACTAACCTGATATGTCCACTGTTGGGAGGAGAGATCAATTGTGCTTCCATTCTTCAAACCTTTCAATATACTGGACCAGTAATCCCCGCACCCCATGTGTCAAAAAATGCTCCATAGTTCTGATGGTAAAGTGAAAGGATGTGAGGAAGGATTAACAAGCCAATGCATATATAAACCAATATTGCCTCAGCCTTCTATTCTTATATACAACATAAGAAGTAAAGCCAAACCTGAAGTCCCACTGTTAAACTCAGGAGATCAATTATGTTCTTCCTAGCCACTAGTTTGATGGGGATGTCTACTGCAACCTTAGCTTTGTTACTGTTGCCAGTTCCACTCCCTGAAAAAGTTGTCCATAATGTCACATATAAGTATTATTGGATAGATCAAGGAATATTTTGCGATGTAGTGAAATAAAAACATTGTCATTAGATGTCGTTGCTTTTAATTTTATTTTACCTACAAGCTTTCCATTTATGAAAGCATGTAGAGCATGACCAAGGGAATCAATGTGAAGGACAGTTTGAGAACCAGCATCATCTTCAATATCAATAATGTAGAAAAATACTGCAGAAAACGGATAATACAAACATCATGAGGGATGAAGGATTAACAAAACATTCATAGCATAACCATAACCATAAGTTTTCCTAGAGAAAGCTAGGGAAGGGAATAATGAGACAAAATAGAAGATGATACCTTATAACGATGGTAATGGTCATCAACAATGTCACCATTACTTCCATCAGTGACAGTTCCTGAAATGTACAACCATATATACCATTGGATTTTTTTCCCAATATAAACGATAAATGTTTTAGAAAATAATGAGTAAGAAATGTGAACCTGGCTTGTGAGAGAAAACATCCCAGTTATATAGCCCCTTTCCATCAGCCAAGTAAGTTCCTTCAATCTGCGAAATCGTTCATTGTTTGGCAAAATCACTAGAGAAAATAAGAAGAATAACCAATCACAATGTTTCACAGAGAAAGAACCTGGTACGAAGAAGATGCAGTTCCGAAAAGAAAGTTTGGTGGAAATGGAGATGAAGATGAATCCTCTTTGAGAGACAAACCTAACCTTCTAATGTATGAAATGGAGAAGAAACCTAACCTTTTTGTGGAAGCTATGCAAAAATCTAACTTCCTTCTAATCCGAGCTCCAATGCAGTGGTGAGGCGCGGTGCTAGAGCGTTGATGTGGAGCGTAGGGTTTAGAACAAAGAACGAAGAGAAAGAGGGAAAAGAAAAAAAAAGTAGAGGAAAAAAATAAAATAAAAATTATTTGTTTGTAGAAAATATTCAAAAATTATTTAATTGTATTTATTTATTGAGTCTAAAATAAAACTAAAGACATTTTCTGGAGTTTACAAGTAAACCTTTGAAATTTAACCAAAGTTAAAAAAACCTCCTTTAAACCTATTATTGATAAATAACCTTTATTAAATATGATTTTTTTTAGTGTTAAATAAATTCATAAATCAAGGGCAAGAACAAAATAGTATATTCTTTTAAAAAATGTTAAATAATTTACAATAATATTTATTTTAAAAAATTACTACAATCCATAAAATTATGTATATTAATATTTTTAATAATTATAATATAAAAAATGTTACTAAAAGTATAAAAAATTTAATAATCTATAGTGACATTTTTAAAAATGTTACATTTCATTTTGTTAATATTCTCTATGGTAACAATTTTAAGAAAATGTAGTTATAATATATATAGTAACATTTCTAATAAATGTCACTAAGAAAACATTACTATAACCTGTAAATGTTGTAGAGTCTCTCACTTATTCATAACTAATGAACCTCAAAATGCATGACAATAATGTTTTTTCCACACCAAGAAGAAATGGTGAAAACATCAAATTCAACAAAGATCATAATCAAATCTCAACAAAGACCACATAACACAACAAGAATTAATTTTTTTGAACCTGAACGAGAGAGATTGAATTTGCATTAGTTGCGTTAGAACACCAAGAAGCATGTGGGGGTGACAATCGAAGGTGAATGGGTTTTTTATATGCGAGGGTTAAAAGAAATTGTATGCTTAGGGTAAGAGAGAGGTCTCTAGAATCGTCCATTTATTCTTTTGCTTGATGGGTTTATATACAAGAAATTATAAATCTAATGTAATCTCGTAATAAAGTCAGTATTGATTACAAAGAATTCTAAAAGGCAAGAAATGGTCTTAATATGATCACATTATGGAAATCAAATCACAGAAAAATCAGAGCACAAAATCAGACTTGATTAGGAAAAAGGATTCTCATTAGTAAAAGAGATATTACTTAAAATCATATTACTACTTTCTTTATATGGAAAAGAGGTGTCATAAAATCAGAGCATAAAATCAATTATCCTTGGGAAAAAATGATTCTAAAAATAAAACAGATTCTGCTTCTAAATATTAGAATCTCATCATTAACATCTTGATTTGGAAGAAATGACAAAACATAGAGTGGGGGTGAGAATATAAATTTTTGGGCTGCTGTTAGTTGAAAGAAAATGCGGCATGGGTGGATAGAGTATTTTTGGCTAAAATAAAAACAAAGGGTCAAAAGAAAACACATAAAATATTAAAACAATATTTTTCTTTTTATTTATTATTATTATTAATATTATTATTATTATCATATTATTATTATTTAGAAAAAGAAAAAACTATTCCAAAGAAAAAAACTTACTTATTTTTATTTTTTATTTGTTTATTCGTTATTATTTTTTTTATTATGCCAGACGAAATTGGGTGTTGACAAAGACAAATTAGATTCTCCCTTCTTTTCCTTTTTTTTTTCTTTTTTTTTTCCATAGTAGAATTAAAGTTAAAAAATCTACCATCAATCAAAAACATATTTTTTTATTTTATTTTATTTTTTATTTTTGATTATATATTTATTTATTTATTGGCAACTTTTGTTGGGATCCTGCTTTTCTTTCATTTAATTATAAATTATAAAAAAGGACTTCCCATTACCATAAAGAATTCAAGATATGGATTGCTTTCAAAGAAAACTAGATTGAGCAGTGGTGTTTTGTCTCTAATTTTGCCAAACCATTGTTTATATCTAAAAACTTTGATGTTATTTGCATTCAGACTACATATAACTATCCATTTCTTTCTGTCTTTTTTTGGTAAACAAAAAGTGTTTCAGGTCTCTACTTGGCATTCAACTAATTTTTATTTTTGTTGTCTCGCCATGCCATTTTAAGTAGTTGTATAATAGAATAGTCGAATTCAAATCCTTAGTATATGAGAGAGGATAGTAGACTTGAGTAGTACACTTTTTTTTAATATTTTATATAAATTAGATTATGCAGATACAATAGGGGACCTGAAGACAAGATTCAAGTATGCTAAAACAAAACCAAATAGATTTGTTTTTATGCTTTTATTTCTTTTTTATGATTTGATGTTGTGGATGCAGGGTTGATGCCATTGAAGCGGCTATCATTTTACTTCCTTCAAATATTATAGTTTTTACCCTGGATTCCTCTGGACTCTGTCTATCTCAAGGAAAGCATGTCACTCTAGATTGAAATGAAGTAAGTCTTGCTTAATAACTGTTTGAACTTTGGAACATGTCATATTTAATTGAATTATTATCATTGATATGATTTTTATTGATGCCTTTGATGGGGATTTATTTTCTCCATGTCAATCGTATCAGAACTAGTGGTAGTGCCTCAATGTATGGGAAGATTGTGAGGGATTTATTCAACCTTCCACTTTTGAACTTTACAAATTTGTCCCAGTTGAAAAGCTCACAAACAAGTTCAACATCGGAGGCACAAATCAACAATTGGAGTATATTGAGAAGGGTGCTAAGGTTAAGGGTGGTGGGAGATTCCTTGCTTACTTAGGTGAATCTCCAAAGAAGTTCCAATTGAATGGTTCTGATGCTCCTTTCCGGTGGCTGCATGATGGGAAACTAATTCTCAACCTTGCTTGGGTTCAAGAGAATGGTAGGTTTCTGATTTGGCAATTTTTTTCTAGGTTTAATCTTGTGTTTCTTTTGTTCATAGGCTTCAATGTTTTGTGACATAAAGTGGTTGCCCTTAAAATGTTGTAAAAAGTGAACAAGGTTTTTTTAATGTAATTGATGATCTTGAAGGAAATGTAGTAATTATTTGTATGCTTGTGGAAGTGATGGAATGTTTTTGGGAAGTGGAGGCAAAATGTTGGTTGGCAATATTGGGATTGCAAGCAAAGGGGGAATTGTAGTCTAAGGCAGTGGTTGAAGTGAAGGCAAAGGAGACAAGTTGGTTTAGGAAAAGAGGAATGTTTGGTGCAATTGTTTGCAAAAAAGATGGCGAGTTACTAGGCTCATGCTCATGCTTGAGAAGTTCAAAGCAAGAACAAAAGTTATGATCAATGAGATTGAATATGAGAACTAATAATGTACAAAATTAGAAAAATATATATCAAATTAGTATGCATTTGCTTGAGATTGAATGAGACAGAAGGAAGGTGTTTGCTCTTATGTTTTTTTTTTTTATACTAGCATTTTGTTTAGCTTCTTCAATATATGTTTTGTTTTTTCTTCTATACACTCTGAAAAATTAGATGCACGTTTTCTCGCAATATCTTTTTCAATACTTATTTTTCCATTTTTTTATAGTGACGACACAACATTTTTTGCTTTCGGACTGCACTGGAAATAAAGTTTTACTATTTGTACATTGCATCAAACCTATTATCCTTTGTCCATGCGACCGAAGACTAACATTAATTGTCGTATTTAATTTAATTTTACTACAATTCTTGATCTTCACTTTTTTGAAGTCTTATCCTCTACATATGTCTAAAAGAGTAAACATCACTTCTTCATATCTCTTATATATTTTTCTATAACGATAAAAAGCAACATACATTTATTATATTATCTTAATAAATATAATCTTAATAGATAATTTTTTTACAATCTCTATATGTTTTATCTTATATATAATGTAATTGTATGAATATTATATGTTTATTAAATTTAAATAACTATTTTTTTATTTAAGTGTTTCTTCATGTGATTTATTTAAAAACAATTTTCTTATTTGAATGTTTTTAAAATTTACTAACTTATTCAAAACTTTTTTTTTATCTTTCAAGACTTTTAACCTTTTTTCAATCTTTCAAGATTTCTAACCTTATGTTTCTTTTATTTTATGTAGGTTTTCTCATATCTTCTTTTACTATAGTGATATCCAGATAGTTGGCTCCATAAAAAAGAAAAAAAAATATATATATATATATATTTCCTTAATAAAAATAATTATATTATAAATCATAAATATATACAATTTTTTAACCTTTATTTTTAAACAAAAATTAAACAGATTAATATTTTAGTTTTAATATTTTAATATTTTAATTTACTTCTAATTATATAAAAAATTTATTTATTATTTTAAGTTATGACTAAAATTTTAATTAATATAACTAAATAATAAGTTGATAAAATCTACTTGTGGCAGTGATATAATTTGAAATGCCTCCCACTAACATTTTTAAAGTGTTTTTCATTGTTTGCACGTGACCATGATCATTATTTGTTTTATCCCCAAATTTCAATTTGACATTGTTAGATTTTACAGAGGGGGATCTGAGCCCAACCACATAAGACATTGACACCACTCTCGTGCTCTACTTTCTCAATTCTGGTCAATGTGGGACTTAGACTCACACTTGGATTCCTAACAATCTCCCCCTCAAGGGTGAGTCCCTTCGTCTGAGCCGGTATTAACCATCGGCTCTGATACCACTTGTTAGGTTTTACAAAGGGGGTTTCACTGGGGAGAACAACACCAATGAGATCTGAGCCCAACCACATAAGACATTGACACCACTCTCAACCCAAAACCTTAAGGCAATGGGTTTATGGGTCTTTATCCTTATATGGTGCTCTATTTTCTCAATTCTGGTCAATGTGGGACTTAGACTCACACTTGTATTCCTAACAATCTCCCCCTCAAGGGTGAGTCCCTTCAACCACATTGGTACACTCCCCCTCCAGCGGAAGCATTCCCAACCACGAGTACTCCTATTCTGCCCTTTTCTGTACCGCCGTTTTTTCTTAACGGGACACGCTTACCTAGAACCCTTACCTGGGACTCTTGCCAGGAAGACTTTCGATACTAGGACCATACTGGTACTGCACTCGTCTGAGCCGGTATTAACCATCGACTCTGATACCACTTGTTAGGTTTTACAGAGGGGGTTTCACTGGGGAGAACAACACCAATGAGATCTGAGCCCAACCACATAAGACATTGACACCACTCTCAACCCAAAACCTTAAGGCAATAGGTTTATGGGTCTTTATCCTTATATGGTGCTCTACTTTCTCAATTCTGGTCAATGTGGGACTTAGACTCACACTTGGATTCCTAACAGACATATATGTTAGGAGTGAGTCTCTTATGCAAGTATGACAATGGACATGGAGTAAAGTGAAAACTACACAGCAATACTTTGAAAGTTCAACACCATCTACATATGCTCGAAGGTATGCCGTAAATGTTTCATCTCAACTCATTTTTATTAAATTCTTACACATTCGTAATTTTCGTGTTGTAGAACTGTTAATTGGAAAGCAGCTATGAAATGAATAAAGTTTAGCATTCGCCAATTGGTTGTGAACTTAAGGTTGTTGTATGTGTACTATGTTGTAAAAGATTTTTATTTCACTTGGGTAGTAGTCTTAATAGTGTTTGTTCCCAGTATATCATGTTCTAGACGTTAAAGAAAAGTTGGATATCAATTAGGTCTTATTTCACATAGATGTTTATGAATGAAAAAAAACCACAACACATGTATGGAACCAAATTAACAAACATAGAAGTCGCTCTTCTGTACTTCTTTTCATTTTCATAAATACAATGCATAATTTTTTGGGTATTCCAAATATTTGCACGTTAAGATTAACACAAGTTGTGATCCATGGTACAAATTGAACACCATTTACATATCTTCCAATGTATGCCAAATATTTGTCAGCATTATTCAGTGTGTATGTGTGTATTGTGCTGTAAAACATTATTATCTTCATTTGACTTACATTGTTAAATCAATATTTCTAAATTCTTATAAACAATGATATATTTTACTCTATTATTGTCTATTGTTTTGGATAACAATTTGGATCATAATTTGTGTTCACGTTATATTATTTAGTGAACTATCAAATTCATACCAGCTACATGTCTGATTATATTTTTATTTATTGTTGGAAAATAATTTAGTGTGTTCATTAATTTGTAGCCATTTGGATTTGTCGATCGACACTTTGTTGTTGGTTATGCACACGAATTAGGTCCACAATGGCACTTGGTAGACGTAAATGGTAAGAGCACGACAATTACCTATAACATGGATTCAGATAACTCGAGAATCACTGAAGGTTGGAGTAATATGAGAAATGTGTATGACATCCAAAGTGACTCTCACATCCAGTTTCAGTATTTAGGAAATTCTTTATTTCAACTAAAAGTTTAAAGGTGGTTGTACGCCAAGGAGTCTGACAGTGTTTATTTACCGTATTAGTCATCAAAATACAATATTTATACTTTTAGTAAAATTGACAAAGTATCAAAGCAAAGGAAGTTGCTTGGTATATGCCTTCTCATTTCTTTTTATCCTTACAAGTATAATTTAATACCAGTTTATGTAAAATTAAATGAAAAAACTTAACGTACTAACAATCACCTTATGTATGAATCATGCAATACTTGCCATCAAAATTTGTCAACTTCGTTCGGAAGGAGAATGTAGAAGATGTGTTTCTTATAGGGCCTAAAATTATAGTGAATTGCAAAATCCTAATATCAAAACCTAGAAGTTCAACAAAGATAGGTCAAGGTTGGAGGCTATTTTGTTCTGAAAATTACTTAAAAGTAGGAGATATTGTTATCTTTCAAGTAGACAATAATTTCATTGAACCAAATAATGAAGTGTTTGTTAATGGTTGTTGTTATAATTGGATTAAGCTAATTTTTGTAATGTTATTGTTGAAATGGTGTACTTGAACAATTTCTTAAGTTCTTTATTAATATTGAACATTTATACATGGTTATTGAACATGCTTATATAACATATTTTCTTTTATTGTTAATGAATATTGACTTCAACTATGGAAAATGTTTTTATCTGTATTTTTGAGAAAAAAATATATTGATGAAACGAAATATTTGATTTAAAGGAATAAATGATTTTATTAGAATTAAATATTTAGTTTTCTTTTTAAATTTTTAAATGTTAATTGAAACTTTTTAAACTTTTAAAATAATAATTGCTATTACTCATTATTATTTACGAAAGAGTTATCTACTATTTTTTTCCCAAACTTCTGAATTTTTATTGGAACAAAATAGTTATCAATTATTAGTTACGAAATTTATTAATTTATTTTGAATTATACATATTATTAATATACTTCCCTTTTAATTTAATATTATACAAAATAATATAGAAAACTTTTAATGTATACATTTAAAATATTTAATATAATATTGTTAAATTTTAATAACAATGTATACATTTAAGTAACACCACTACATTGATCTATGACATCATGACTCATATCTAGTTTATATATTTAGTCAATTTTATTTTTTAAGATAATGGTCTTTATTATTGACATAACTATCTTTTTTTGAAAAATATAAGTTTTTAGATATGTGAAAATAATGAAGAGGTAATTTATCATGGTGATCTCTCGCTATGCGAAGTACATTAACTTCTAAACAATATGATTTTTGGACTATGTTGAAAATAATAACTTCTAATAATAGTTTTAGAAAAAACTTTTATGTTTCATTGGGTCACTTAGATAACATTTTGACGCTTCTAAGTTGCTGACTCTAATTACATTTATTTAAACTCAACATTTTAGTTATTAATTTATACTTAATTATATTTATTAAATTATTTTATTAACAATGAAACATTAATCTATGATGTTTCTTATATAATTATAATTTATAATCAATGTTAAAAATAATTCCGTTGGTAAATATATATACATACATATATATATATATATATATATATATATATATATATATATATATATATATATATATATTAATGTAATAAAAAAATACAATGCGTGGATTGCTTTCGTTAATAATAATAATACTAACTTTTTTATTTGGTGTTTTATAATTTTTAACCTAATAAACCTACCTTAGTTTTATAATATTTTAATATATTACTATTTTTGTGTAAATAACCATTGTCTATAATTTAAATTCAATACTAACTTTCCAAAATTTTATTTAATTATATCTTATGTTTTGCCTATAATATATTATATTTAAATTATTTTTTGTGTATAATTTTATATTTAAATACTTTTAAAATTATATTTTGATGCTTTTTATGCTTTGAGTGATTTAATAATATATTTTATTTTATTTTACCATGTGAGTCTTTAAGTTAAGAAAAATTTTGTAATTATAAAAATAGTGATAATTGTAGATAAATATTTGTTTTAAGGTTAAGTTTGAATACTTTTCGTGTTATATTAATTTAAGAATGAAATGTTAATTTTTATAAAGTAATTAATCTTTTTGTCCCAAAATGAAATGTTAATTTAGTAATATGATTAGTTGTGATTTTTGGCAAAAAGTATTTGAAATAAATTTGATTATCTTTATTGTATTTAAATATTTAAATCTAAAGAGATGCTTTTCAAGATTTATTGTATTTGTATTTAATTATTTTTATTCTTCTAATGTTTTACTCCTAACTGATTTTTAAATTTTAGATTAAATATATTTACCAATTTTAAATTTACACCACACTATCAAAATTTTAAATTTATAATAAATCATTTTTAATAAATAAATATACATTTCAAAAAACAATTTTGTAAAATTATTCAATTTCTTAAAGAGGTCTATTCTGGGAAATAATTCTCTTCACGACCAGGGGTGTCAACAAATTTGAGAACAAGGCCAAAAGAGGAAAAAAAACGCTCATATTCATGAGTGAAATTTTGTAGTGAGTGTAACACAATGACATGGAGTTAGAAAGATAAAAGTAGAAGAAGAAAGAAGAAAAGATGAATGTTATATTATTTTGAAAAAGGAAGAAGGAAATATATATACAATACTAAAACACAACGGGTAAAAAGACTTGAAAAAAGAAAGATTGAACTAAAACTAGCAAAGGACTTAGCAATGCAGTGCAAAAGAATTGAGTAGAAGATAGGAGAGTGTGAAAAACAATTATATCAAATCCTCACGTTGGAAATAAATATTTACAAATGAAGGCAAAAGTAAATTCAAGAGGTATTCATTGATCGATTATTTTACATTGGGACAAAAACGAAACATATTCTTCCTTTGTTATGCTCATGATGTGAAGTACTTGGGATTTTTTAATTTAGAAATCCCATAGAAGAAATAATTCAGTGAATAATTTACAAGGTTGTTCAAAAACTCAAAATAAAACCTTATCTTTTGGTTACAGGAATACCACCAGGTATATGATTTTGAATTCAGTAAACCAAAACTGAATTCTTACAACCATCAAGGTCACATGATGAAGTCAGTATCTTTAACATCAACAGACAAGAACAATGAATGAAAAATACAATCAATGGTTCTGAATAACAGCAACATTAGCACTTGATGAAACCCATCTCCACATTTCTTCTTGAAAGAAAGATTCTAAAAAGCTAAGGCTATAACACAAATTTTCCTCCAATGACCAAGTTATCACTGATCAAGATAACAGCAGCTATGGGAATCAGTGTGTTTCTTCATAAAAGTGAGAGTGAATCTGTGTATCATTTTGTTTTATTCCCAATCTTGAACATGAAAAAATCAAAATTGGTTCTGAAACAGTTCCTGCCAAAGCCAATCAATCCAATTGATACCCCCAAGACTGTGTGGCAGAAGTTCTGCATTTCCATAAACATCAGATAGCTTTATTTACCTTCTTTCCCAGGCATCCTCCATAGATCTCAATCAAAATCATCATCACCCCTTTTTATGTGCAAGCTCATGCTAAATCAACCCTCAACAAGGTAACCCTTCATTTCCACCAAGCTTCACATCACAGTAATATTTCTCAACAACATCATCCCTCATGTCTGCATTAAACATGATTCTTCTTTTGTAGAAGCTGGCCAAAATGGGGATAGTTCAACAACTTTTCCTACTATAATCAGTGTTGGTGACACCAGCTGAGCAGATGTTATTTTCTCAGAAAGGTCTTTTAGTTCAGCAAACACCTGCATCATTGTGAATCATCACTTTCATGTTAACAACCATTCACAACTACAAAGTAATTTTTCTCTCTGCTCACTGTTACCATTAGAAAAAATCATAAAGTCTTCACTCACACCATACACTTCCTTCCCACACTACATGTTCAACCTTCTAAGATGACCGACCATCTTTTACCTCAATTAATTTGTTAAGATTAACAACAAAGGCATCAACAATAAGATTAGTAATCAGAAAAGAGTCTACTAATCAGAAACCTAATCAATGTGACAGGAAGAGAACAACTATGATGAAAGGAAGATAAGATTGTGCTTACTGTGCGCTGCTGAAGTGTTGTCCCTCTCTCAATGGCTGCAGCCGGGGTCTGAGGGGACAGACCATGAAGCATTAACTTGTGTGCAAGTGAAGGGAAGGTCGACAAGCCCATATAAACCACCAAGGTAGAATCAGAATCAGCAGCATTTTCTGAAACAAAGAGAGGATCAGATCCTCCTTTTCTTGAATGCCCTGTGAGAAATCTCACACTATTTGCAATGCCTCGGTGAGTTAATGGTATTCCCAACTCTGCAGCTATTCCAGATGCAGCAGTTATACCTGCAAGAAATGAGAAATAAGTAATTACAATAATCACCACTGTTGCTGCCTTTTCTTATAGAAATCATTACATAGAAGAACAATGTTGGTGCCTATTGAATCATTACATTCATGAGTCATACCTGGAATAACTTTGACTTGGATACCTTGCTGTTGCAAAAAGTCCATTTCCTCTCCACCCCTCCCAAACACCTACAAGTACCCAACAACAATCATTATAAGACATCTACATTCATCACATAGACCATGACAAACTAAAACAGTAACTTGCTTTACTAATACAATCCACTAAAACAATCTCAAACAAAAACTTACCAATGGATCACCCCCTTTAAGTCTCACAACAGTTGCCCCAGCTTCTGCAAAATTCAAAAGAAGCTCATGTATTTCCTCCTGCCACAAATCAACCACACAAAAAAATCCATTTTATCAACATCTATGACTCGAAATATCTCTACAACTTACATCAAAAATCACACCTCCAAAGGATATTCAGAAGTTGACACAAACACAACTTTTTGACTCCAGCATCAGCGAATCATAAATTCCAAGAAAACCCCACAATTCAAGGTTACAATAAACAGTCCTGACTAGAATTGCAGCGACAAAAGACACAATTAACGTAATTTTCCACACTATCAAGGACTAAGAAGATCATTGTGACTAGATCACGACCACAATAAGAAAATTTATCAGTAACTTTGGCCTCAACTTCATGGTTTTTAAGTACTGTTGACCGCAATTGCAGCCACAACAACCACATTCATCCATAATTTTCTGCAATATCAAGAATGACAAAACCACGACCGCAATTGCGGCTGCAAAAACCACGTTTATTCACAATTACCCACAATATAAAGAATGGCAACAAAACCTCAATTTAAAAACCTAGCAACAACCTAATCACAGAAGAAAATAAAAAGACAACATCTTTACCTGTGTTCTACTATGGTATCCAGCAGTTTTTCCCACATAGAGAAGCTTGGCCTGAGGGGCAACCAAATCCAGCACATCATTGGACACCAACCTGTCATACAGCAACAAATCAGCACTCTTAATTACTCTCACAGCCTTGAGAGTGAGAAGCTCAGGGTCCCCAGGTCCGGTCCCCACCAAGAACACATTCCCTGGCACACACTCTCCTCCACTGCACTTCCCCTCACTCTCCCTCTTCTCCCTCAGCACCTCCAGCAGCTTCTTCAGCTCCGGCAGCTGCAGGGCTATATCTTCCTCCCTCACGGATCCCGAGTCGCAAGGGGGAGGAAGCGACATCGTCTGATTATCCTCGTACACCCATTGATCCCTCTGGTACCTCTCTAGGGAGTGCTTCTCCGTGAAGGGTGAGGCGGAGAAGGAAACGAGGTGGCGGCGGGGAGGAGAAAAATGGGGCTTTCCGGTGAAGGGTGAGTGGAGAGAGGAAAAAGGTGCGAGCTTGTGAAGAAGAGCCATGTGGGTGGTGTGAGAAAAATGGGGCTTTCCGGTGAAGGGTGAGTGGAGAGAGGAAAAAGGTGCGAGCTTGTGAAGAAGAGCCATGTGGGTGGTGTGAGACAAAAGACGAAGTACCTTAAAGGCTTGGAATTTGTTCTATATATTTTAAACAGAGGTAGTGAGTGTTTGTGTTGGAATTGGAGAGTGGCAAGTGGAATGGACTTTGGGGAGATTGAGGAGACGGCGTGTGTTGTTTGCCTTTGGGCTTGTGGGAGGGACACGCCTCTGTGACTCTGTGTGCTTTTCCCTTTTCTTTGTTCTCTTCTATCTCATGAATTAGATAGCAGAATTTGGAGGATTTGGAGATCAGGTCTGTGGATTTGTTAATTACAATTACTAAATTATCATTTCTCCATTTTCGAACCTAAATAAAATAAAATAAATTTAAGTTAATAATATTTAATTTCATTTAAAAGAAATTAAAACTTAATATTAAGAATAAAAAAAGTTATTAGAAATAAAATTTTCACTGATTAAAACATCTCTTTAGATGACAAATTTATTAAAATTTATTTATAATGAAACCAATAAATATTATTGTCTTCTTAGAGATTTAAAGTGTTGAACCTAGAACTATCTCATTCCTTTTTAACTTTTTCAACTTTTATTATTAAATCAAAATTTTTCCGATATTTATTTGTTTAATTAATTTCATATTTTAAATATTTAAGATTTAAAATAATTACCTAATTATATTTTAAATTTCTAATAAATTAAAATTATTCAATTGAATCCTTGATAAATTGTTATAATTTATTAAGTATTCATTAATTTTTCCTTTTAATTTAATCTCTTATTGAGTTTATTGGGTAATGTGACCGATCCAAAACTGACAAAAAATTAAAATGATTATTATTATGTTGCATTGTTGTGTTGACTTGTCATTATATCATTATTATATTATTATGTGGTTTTATTATTTTAAAATTTTATAATATGTAATTTTATAATTTATGATTTTATAATTTATGATTTTATAATTGTATAATTTTTTATGTTTATAATTTTATTATTTTAATTCAAAATTATATAGTCATAAAATTATAATTTTATTATTTGAATATAAATTAAAAATATCATAGTTTTACATTTTATAAAATGAGAACAATTTATTTCTGAAAAATTCTTATAAATTTTTATTTTGGAAGAGACGGTTTATTGGATTTTCTATTGAGATATAAAATCATAGTTTCATATTCATAAATTCTTATAAATACTTTAATGAAAGTTAGTTTCTAGAAGAAAAAAAATTATTTTATTTAAAATATATGAGAAAATGTAATTATCATGTTTAATTTTTTTAAATAATATTTTAAAAAGGAATGATTTTTAAAATATACATTTAGGCTATAAAGCATAAACACATGATGTAATCAATGGTGATCCTTAAGACTATAGTGAGACGAGTGGATTGAAATGTTTGAGACAATGGCGGAGGAAGTATGAAGAGACACCCAATCATTTTTTTAATTTTATTTTCTATATATTTATAAATTATTACGTTATTTATATTAATTAATTTTTATTTTATTTTATTTTCTATATATTTTAAAAAAATATTTATATGTTACTACTTTATTTATATATTATTATTTTATTTATATATTATTACTTTATTTATATATTATTACCTTATTTATATTAATTTAGTTTGAAAAATCATTTTTAAAATTTAAAAATCACATTTTTTTTCTCTATTATAATTTTTTATACTCTTTTATTTGATTTCTCTTTTCCGTGCCTTCATCTTTTTCTTCCATTTTATTTTCATCTCAATTTTCACCATCAATTCTTTATTATTTTCAAAATCAAATTGCACTACGACAAAATTAAAGAGTTAAGGAACATTTTGGACTGAACAATTTCTTCTTTTGAGTAAGTTCATATTTTCCTTTTTATTTTTGAAGCAATATGTTTATCTTTTGTATGTGGCTTTTCTACGCTCTAAGCATATCTCTAGGAGTGTCAAAACGGGTCCGACCCGACGGGTCGGCCCGTTAACCCGCTATAAAAAATCGGGTTGGGTTATGTTTTTTAACCCGTTAACCCGTTTAAACCCGGCCTGCTTAACCCTTAACCCATCGGGTTCAAACGCGGGCCAACCCGCCCCTAACCCATTAACCTGTTTTATTTGATTTTTCTTATTCCTTCCTTCATTCACGTTGCCACACTCTGCACAAGAAACATTTATCTCCTCTCATTTTGAAATTAAAACCCTCTCCCTTCTTTCACTTTGCCTTCAATCACGTTGCCATGCCACACCTCTACACAAGGAAACCCTTCTCTCCTCTCACTTTGAAATTGAAACCCTTATCCCTTTCACTTTGTCGTTGTCCAAAATAATCCCCAAATTAAACCCCAATCACCATCACATTTCAGCAACCTCGCAAAAGCCTCCTGAACCCTAATCGAAGCCTCTCTACTACCCTCCTTTCCCTTCGAAGTTCAAGCGTTCCCTTCACTCTGCTCTCATCACAAACGTTGTTTCTTTGACGTACAAAGCGAGGAGGCACAGGTCCAGAGGGAGAGAGACCAAAGCGATGAGAGCGACGAGATGCGAGACTAGAGAGAGAACGAGACCACTGTTGTTCTCATCCACAATGGCAGATCTCACGCAGAGGAAGTAGGCGCCCCACCACCAACAATTGTCGTTCATCATCTTCTTCTGTTGCTTTGAACTCATCTCCCTTTATTTGCCCTAATCTCCTTTTATTTGCACTGTTGCTAGGATTAGGGTTTCTGAATTGGGTTTCTTTGTGATAATTTTTCCCTTTTGAGATGGGGTTTATAATTTATCTGTGGTATTTTTGTATTACGATTTAGTTTCCGATATGGTTTCTCTTTTAAAATTGGGGTTTTTCATTCTCAAGATTGAAGTTTCTAGTATTCTATTTGGTTGTGATGCACATTCAAACTCATAGAGAAACAAGTTAGTCAACCCGGACAGTTGCGGGACGGGTTCTAGTTTTCAACCAATTTTCTTTTTACGGGTTGGCCCGGCCCGGCCCGATTTTAACGGGTCAGTAACGGGTCGGGTCAAAACAGGTCGAGCTGACCCGTTTTGACATCCCTACATATCTCTATCTGTTAGAGATCATAAAATCATGTTTTAATTGTTGATCAAACTCTTCTTTGTGTAGATAGAGCTATTTTAGGCTTTGAAGTTGTGTAAGGGAAGAACAAGATTAGGAATCTACTCTAAGGTAAGGGAAGCTAATCATTTAGAAGTTATTAG
>Ga0214543_1002223_pt1 | contig 38218 bp, 19 predicted proteins | sample CNSS2metaG_FD_160094 | JGI IMG/M metagenome (GOLD analysis project Ga0214543, IMG submission 160094) | Root nodule microbial communities from cowpea collected in UCLA plant growth center, Los Angeles, California, USA - CNSS2 | ecosystem: Host-associated > Plants > Roots > Nodule | place: USA...
ATAGAATATATCGAAATATTATTCTACATGATGAAAATAAACAATAAATAAAAATATTAAAAAACTAACAAATGTGTGTTTTAGAAATAATTTAAGAGACTATCGAAAGAAATCGCACAAAGGAAATGTATGATAAGATGAAAAATACCTTAGAGAAAAATACCTTAGAGAACTAAGAAAACTTTTCAAATATCAACATATATACTCAATGGTTAATAACGAAAATTATTTTAATGAAACAAAAAAGTTCTTCAAATTAAACAAAAATTAATAATAATAATAATAATAATAATAATAATAAGTAAAGATTTTTTTATATTACCTTAAATTGAGAGTATAAACATTCTCATGTGAAAGGAAAATATATAATAAATAAAAATATTAAAAAATAAGAGGAATATTCAAATATGAGGCATAAAAAAATTTAATTAACATACATCATTTTAATATAATTACATAAAGGTTATGTTAAGATAAAAAATATATTGGAGATGCGAATGAGTTTCATGACAAACCAAATAATTGAAAGAAAGAAAAAATAGAATGAATATATATATATATATATATATATATATATATATATATATATATATATATATAGGGTTACTTAATTAATTGTGAATATTTTAATAATTTAAATGAGAATGGAGATATGGCGGGGATATGTACATCCCCATACCCAACTGAAAAAGTCGGGGATTCCCCATACCCATATCCAGTCAATGCGGGGATTCCCCGTCAAAACGGGGACGGATTTGGACAATACCTACGGGGACAGGTTTATTTGCCATCTCTAAGTGTGGATAATATAATGCTTCATTTACCATTCAACCAAATCATACATTATAAAAGGAAATAGAACATTCTATTACGTAATTATACTTACCCACAATTAAAATTTCATTAATAATTTATTTCCTAAATTTCTTATTTATAGTTTTTTTTTTCGATATAAATTAACATATCATCAAAATGCTTTACAACTTAAATTGGACTTTCGTTTTTATTTTTTATGAATATTTGATGTGATAAACAATAGTAAATTAATTATGAGAAATCTATCAATTTTACTTATAAATAAATATTAATTATTATATTTTATTATTTTCAACAAAAAATCTATATATATATATATTTATTTATTTATATATTCAACTATTTTTAAAATTATATTTATTTAATACCATATTTAGTCATTGGATTAAGAATACAAATTGAAAATAGATACATTAATATAATTATAATTAAAAAAGATATACATACATTAATTTTACTCTGACTAATACATAATTTTTGAAAGACTTAAATAGGAAATATCGATCAATATAATATATATATATATACAGACATACATTAATGATAAAATTAAAAAATTGTATAAAAAAATTATATGACTATTAATTCCATAAAAGCATACATACACACACATCTATATATGAGGCAAGGAGTAGAATAATGAAATTAAAATCAAGAGAAAGAAGATGAAGGTGTCTTTGGTTTTGCTCCTTCTAATCGTTGTTTCTATTGAGATTGGTATGTGATATAAGGTTTTTAAGTTGATTTTTGGTTTTATATAAGTTTGTAACATTGAGACTAATGGCTTAACATTGAATATATTATGTATCTTTTGTGAAACAGAAAGCGATGGACCATTGAAAATGATACAGGGAAAAGTATGTGAAGTGAAACTATATGACTATTGCGAAAGCGATAATTGCTTGGTTGATTGCCCAAAGAAATATGGAGCAGGAGCAAGTGCTCATTGTAGCCTCACTGGGGAGTGCTTATGCGATTATCCATGCTAAGGTGCTTGTCACCTTCTTTTATGACCTTCTCTCTGATTGTTTGGGGAATTGAGTCATTAATTGTACCTTTAAACTCTAATTCAAATGAAATAAAATTATTCTCTTATCATGATATTTATTTATGTTCTTCTCAATCACTTTCCAGAGTTTATTATATTCTTTACTTCACACAATAACCCTTGAATTTTGTTCATATATATGTCAATAGATAATGAAATGTTTACTTTTGATCTTATCCATATTAGTTGTTATAAACAAAATTGAAACAACTTTTTACGTACTACATTTCATAAAAAAACTTTAAATATATTTTTCAATTTTTTCCTTTTCTAAATTTATGTATTTCATTTATATTTTTCACTTCTTTTTCTAAAATTGAAGTCTTTTATAATTTATGAATTGAATTTCAATTGAAATATCTTAATACGACCGGGGATTAAAATCAATACTTTGTTAACTCTATCTAAGTTGAAACTTTGTCAACTCCACTAAAATTACAAATTTATTCTTTCTTTTATAAATATTAATAAAGGTCATAATAATTTTATTTTTTATTACAATTTTTTTTCTTATATAAACCAGTGCTATATTTCGTTGTGTCATATATTAAAAATAAGATCATAATATTTTTCTTTGAAAACTATATATAAAAACATAATATCTTTTATTCAAAAATAATATTATATATATATATATATATATATATATATATATGTGGATTGATAGAAATATTAGTATAATTTAAAAAATTTAATTAAAATACAATCCTTCAGTTTCTAATGTTTTAATGCAATATTAATCTTAGAGGTAAATACTATTTGCACATAATCGATTTTTTATATTTATTCCATTTATTACAAATTATTATATTTTTTTAAATCAGATTGAGACAATTGACTTCTATGTCTCTTTCTTCTACCTATAAATATCATTTATTTGTTTGGGAAAAACACATAACCAATACTGTACCTCATACAAAAGTGTGTATTTTGTCTTCTTCTCTATACTATATTTTAAAACAATTGTGTTCGTAAAGTTCAGAAATATTTCGTTGCACTCCATCTATTTATTGCAATTTGGAAGACGAGCACATTATATACTATTTGCTCTATGTAGAGGGGCGTTTTCTTTATAAGACAACACTATGCATGTTTTAACCTAAATTTTTCTTAATCTCTCTTCGTTTACAATTTGATCTGATATTATTTATCGTTTGTTATTTTATTAACAACTTTCAATTGTAATATTTGTTTGATAATGAACTTTACCATAAACATACATTGAATTCATTAATACTTCAATTGAGCTACGTCATTTTTGTATGTGATTCTTTTTCTTCTTCATTTATTTACCTCTTCTACTTGTTTTTTTAGAATTTTATATCATTGTTTTTTTTTTGCTTGTGATAGACACTTCATATTAGTGAATTTGTTTTGAGTTATTCCGCAACAAATAAAATACCAAATTATTTAAATCTAATTAAAAATTCTGAAATAATTCAGAAACTCAAAGAATAATTTAAACATTAATTTTATTGGAGTGGTATCATGTTAGCCGAGTTTATACCTAACAGTCTAATGCACAGACTAGGTACGTTGGCGAACTACCTTTTAATCTCATTCTCAGCTAAATTTATCAGTGTTCTTCTTCTAATTTTCCTTTTCCAAAAAGAAAATGATAAACAAAAACCCTTTGTGATAAAGTATGCATTTCATGATTTTCAAAGTCAAAAGTATGATTGTTTATGGTCTTCACTTTTCTTAAAGCTAATTTGTTGGTAGGTTATGTGGGGCAATCTGCCAGAGTGTAGCTTACCGTTGAGGGCAAAATCAACCGTAAAAAAAACATGTAAGTGTAACATAATGACCAATGAAACAATAATTAAAAGTAGTTAACATTTGTACCATAAGTTTAAGGACTAACAACTAAGAAACAAGAAATGGTTGGTTCCATTGTCAACTCAAAAATAACGTCATTTGGAGACAATGGTCGGTTGTTCCTCCTCTTTTTCTTACTGTTGTTGAAGCCACAGTTGGACATGGGCCACATTCATAAGAAAAAGGAAAAGAAAAAGCTTACATAAAAATCATCAATATTCTCGTAGATCTTTCATGATTAAAGGTTGTTTTCATGACAGTGTTCCCAAATCTTCTCATAGAAGTCCTAGAAGGCATGGTATTCTGAAGCATGTCAAGTGTGCGTATTTTTACTTGTTTTATTTTGAAGATGGTAGGATCAGACATCAATATATATATATATATATATATATATATATATATATATATATATATATATATATAATACAATTTATAGCATATTAGCGTCGTATATTTGTATTTAATTTTTTAATATTTATAAGATCAATGATATTTATTTTTAAAATATATATAATAAATTTTAAAATATTTGTTAAATAAAATAACCGTTAAAATTCTTTTTTAGAATAACGGTCAAAATAAAAATTTTAAAAAAAAATTTAAAAATAAACTAATTATAAAATAATTAATTTTTAAAATAATAATTAAGGATAAAATTGAAAAATAAAAAATAAACATAAATAGAGGAATTTTTTTATATATTTTTATATATTAAAATGGTTATTTTATAGTATATTAAAATGATCTCTAAGATTAAATTAGGTTTAAAATCTAATAATATTTGAGGATATCAAAAACATTCAGAAAACATCTCATATTATCCATTATTCGACCGAGCCATCCATAAATTAATAAGTACATATTGCTCCTGAAGTTTAGTTTTAATTGGGTTAATCTTCAACTCCAAACTATATCAAATGACACGATTAATGGAATAAAAAACAATAAAGTTTCATTAACTTAATATTTCATGGTTTATGGCTTTTCAATTTCTAAATTGGATTGGTTCAACTTTTATTAACCCTGCTTATAATTAGTTAACATTTATTAGTGATTATAAGATTAAAATTTGTTAAACCAGAACAAAAGAAAAACAATTACAGTTTCTAATAAATTTCAATCAACAATAAATAATGTAAGTAATAGTGGATGGTGTTTCTCAGTATTTTAAAAAAAAAGAATATATTCATTACTATTTTAAAAATTAACATTATCATTTAATTACAAGTTATCTTGCATAATAAATTTAAATTTATAGACATATTGTATGGAATGTAGAAGCTTAAGTTTGGCGCTTAATATTAGTTTTGTGTTATAAATTTTATTTAACAAAAAATAAACAATTATTGGATACATTATCATTTATATTGTGGTATATATATATATATATATATATATATATATATAATTGTTAATATAAAAAGATATATCATATTCTAATATTTAATTTTTATTTTAAATATATGGTAGGTGGTGAGAAAAAAAGAAGAAGAAGTAAGTTTTGGAATTATATTAAATAAAGCTTTAAAACATTTTAGATTTGTTTTAAAAAAATTACACTACAATAAAATCTTTAAATAATAACCTATCTTAAACACAAAAAATAATTAGTTATTATAATAACTCATTTAAATACTGATTTATAAACTAAAAATTATTAATTTTTAAAAATTTATAAACTAAAAAATAATAATTGATTATAATTTTTTATTTATAATAATGATTATTTTATAAATCAATAATTTTTATTTTATAGATTAATATTTAAATGATTTATCATAGTAATCAATTATTTCTTATTTCTAAAATTAATTATTATTTTAAAATTTTCTTATAATATTATGATTAGACTATTTAAGGAAATTGTGCAGTAATTCTAAAACAAATTTTGAAATGTTATTTTAATATTTGTGAAAGGTATTAATCATCGATAAAATTATTAGTAGAAACAATTACTTAACGAAGATAAAAATATGTTTCACAAACCTCTTTGATGTATAATAAATTATGTCAATAGAAAGTTATAATCTTATCATAAAGCTCTGATACAAGATTTTCGGATATGTAAGCTACAACAGTTATTGTATAAAACATCTATGAAAGGAAGTTTTCCCACATAAAAAAAAGGATAAGGATCAAAGTCTTATAAAAGATTATACATGTATGTAAAGAAAGTTAGAAAAACTTAAATTTCTTAGAATTTAGTTCATATTTGTAGATCCTTCTTTGTTGTTAAGCTAAGGAGCATGCATTGCAAGCCCTTTATGTTGAGAGTGAACTTTGTGATCTAAACAAGATCTTTTATAAAGCTTGGAGAGACATTGTATATTTGATACTTAATCTTTATGTATTATTGGAACTCTTGCAATTTGTAATAGACAACTGGACACAACCTAATTTTAGGGTAAACCGGATAAAATTGAGTAATAATTGTTATTATATATTAAGTGTTGTATTATGTCTTGGTTGTCTCTTTAATGCTTTACTATAATATTGTGAATGTGTCTCTTAGCTTCGTTCCAATGCTTGATAGGTTGTTATGTGAAAAATGTTTCCAAGTGTTTTTAAGTTCTATTTCAAAGTTTTTATTTTATTTTATTTTAGGCTTAATTATTCCATTGTTTGTTTCTTTGTCATGAAGTGTTAAGTTTGTTTTTTAGTTTTTTTTGTCTCAATTTGATTTGATTCTTTTTTCAATTTGATTCAATTTAGTTCTAATTTTTTTTAAAAGTAATTCAATTTGGTCTTTGCCAGTAGTTTTTCACAAACAGTAATAAATTTAATGTCACGTGTTAATTTGTGATTGTTTTGAATGTTTTTTTACATGTGTCACTTCACAGTTGTGCTATGTAACAGTTAGTGTGACGTGGCAGTAGCGGTGTGATTTGACAGTGCTACGTAGGTAGAATCTCAATTTGGTCCTACATTTGTTTTCTAAATTTAATTTAATCTCAATTTTTGTAAAAATAGAGTAATATTGTCCTTTTTAAGTTGAGAATCAATTTACTTTTTTTATAAATTTTATGTTAATCTTCTTAAAATTGACATTTTTATTAAATATTTCTAGAAATATTTTTAAACTAACTTTAAAATATATAAAAATTTATTTAAAATCATGTTAGTTAGTGTTTGAACATGATTATTAAATCTAATGTGGAACACAAATCATGCAACAAAAAAATACATAAACAAACTAAAATTAATAAGTTGAATAGTAGAATTTCTTAAAATTCAAATATTAACTCCATAATATTTAATATAGATTTTAAAGTTAATTTAAAAATATTTCCAAAAATATTTGATAAAAATATTAGCATAAGATTTATACAAAAAATAAATTTTGTCTCAACTCAAAGAGGGACACTGTTGCTCAATTATTGCTCAATTTTTACAAAAATTGAAACTAAATTGAATCTGAAAAACAAATGTAGAGACAAAATTGAGACTCTACCTACAACCACATGATACTGTCACATCACACTGCTACCGCCAAGTCATACTAATTTGCCACGTGGCATAACTATGAAGTAACACGTGTAAAAAAAATAAAAAATTAAAAAAATATAATAAAATTTTTTAAAAAATCATAAATTGACATGTTACATTGACTTTAATACTGTTTTTGGAAAACTAACAACAAATACCAAATTGAATTACTATTAAAAAAATTAGGACCAAATTAAGAAAAAAAAATTGAAAAATTAACTTGACACTTTTTACCAAAAACAATAACTAATGAAATGAAGTAATTAAGCCTTTATTCTAAAACCTCCAAATATCTTATCTTTTCATAAACTCCTAAAAAGTACATGACGTTTTTAGACGACCCACATCAGACAAAAATATTTACAGCTTACTGTTTTGTAATTTTTGAGATATCCATGAAAATTCGTCATTGAGAGCATTCAATTACAAACAATTACTAGTAAATGATAACATATTAAGAGATCACTATATTAAGTCTAACAAAAAACTTCGTTTTCAAACACTTCAACATCATGAAATATAATTAGTGCTGATAAAAAAAAATGAAATATAATTAGTGTTGTGGTAAGTTACCATAAACTCGAGTGTTAGACCTGGAAGCTCTAATCATTTTAAGAGAATTTGACCAACACTGTCTAATCTCAATATTTTAGTCTTTGTCGACTAACACAATCTTGAAAAAATGATCATATCATATTTATCATAACAAATAATAATAATAATAAGTTTTGGTAAATTAGTTTTATCTTATTGTGATAAACAAATCATTTGAAGAACATGCAAACATCATACAAGATACTTAACGTCAACTCTTCATGCAACTTCAAATTATGCTCCTAAAAAGGGGTTAATATGTTTCTGAATGATAAGATGATGATAATCTAGAACTATTTCCAAATTCTAATGACGGGCTATTAGTGGATGTCCTCCTACAACATTATCAAATAAGCTCACAGAACGAGTGGTTTTGTCCCGTTTTTAACAACTTCACACAACGGTCATTTAAATCACACCAAACCATTAAAATGGTGGCTTAAAAATGACCGGTTCAGTTTAACCTAGGACAAACAAACCAAACCAAATTGATAAATTCATAGTTCGAATTAACATAAATTTCAGAAAAAAAATAAATAAAGAAAAACAAGTACACCCATTTGATCCGGTGGACCAATGAGTCAAGTTGGAAAGAAAAAAACATGATTCATGAGAAATTCAAATCAGTCTGTCTGTTTGGTCCCTTTGTTCAATCTAAATAGAACTGTTTGACAACTTTTCCTTGTATAGTCACTCAACCAACTTTTAGGCCATAGGATATGTTGTCGGGAAGAGATGTCTACCAAACAAAAACCACTTACTACTATTATAAGATATTGGTGTGTGTGTGTGTGTGGTGTTTGATTGAGTAGTAAATTTTGAACAGATGCGGACAGAGAAAACAAAAAGTTAGGCTGCAGAAAATATATTAGCACTTATCGTAGAGTAGACAAAGAAACATAAAAAAAATTGTGGTATGGTACAAGAATATCTTTTGGACATTGGTATCATCACTAGTTTCATATCATGATTTCATCCGAAGCTGAGAACATTCAATGTGTTGAGGGATTGGTCTCTCTTTTGTACCCATACTGATCCCGTGTCTTTTATGACCCTCCTCTACCACTTCTGCTCAATTTCATGACTTCTCCTTTTCATTACTGTTACTTCTCTCTCACTCCATTGTACATTCACAAGTGACTGTGCCTTTTCTTTTTCTATCTCATTTTTAACCTTTTGGCTACATAATGCGTTGAACTTTTTTAATAGGATATTACAAATATATATGTATATATACCTTCAGACAAGGATTCGTAGGTGTCGGTGGAAAGGGTAAGCATCCTATGACATACCCGTTGGGATTTTTCTGATAACTTATCTGCCTCTTGTTTTTCATCCACCTCCAACTTCCATTGGTAGCTAGTTGAAGTTTTAAGAGTGCTTTTTAATTAAAGTCTTGTTGGTGCTAAGTTCTGCCAGGTAGGAGCTGTTTTAGCAGTTTGCAACTAGTGTACTTGTCTTTCAACCTTTTTTTTCTTCCATTTCAATTGTTGTCATTGTCTTAATATGTTGTCTGGTGCTTTTTAGAGTTATACACTGTTTGCATCTGCCATGAACACTGGGTATGATTACCTTTTTAAGAGCATTCTTAGGACACACTAACTAATGTTGCCATGTTAATGCAGAAGCATGGATGTGTGAAAATGTGTTAGTTCAAGTATTCATGCTCCCTCTTACGCAGATTTTATTTCAGATTTTTCGGTTTCCGTGTTTGTTTATTTTCTCGATTCTTAGTTCATGTTAGATAGTTCAGCATTATCAACCGAGTTTTGAATTTAACCAAGAAAAAAAAAATGAATGGGTATTGAGTACCAGATTTCATTGGTGGGTCTTCTAACTTCCTGAATATCTACAGAACGAAGATCAATGAAGTATGTTAGTTGATAAAGTACTTCCAATAGATTTAGGTATGTTGAGTGAGTTTTTACTTTTTGGCAATTCAAAGCTAATTTCCGCTTCTTCCGGTCAAAAGGTTAGCCATAAAGGATGAGCTTTCACAATGCTTCAAATTATTGATAAGATGTCAGTAAAACTGTTCATCAACAGTGGAGTTTTTCTCGCTTACTTCAAGTTATTTTAATGGGTGGAATGAATCTTGAACTTTGTGAATATGTAACCTGAACCCATATTTCTTTGGTTTAGTCCTCTTTTTATTTCTGTTGTATTGAAACCTTTAGGAACAGATAGAGAAACTGGTGTAGGAAAAGAAATTACTTTTATTGATTGTTACCATTCAATGGCATGAAAAATCTCTCTTGGTTCGTGAATAGTACCTGAAATCATGAACCACAAGCCATGGCTTTGGAGGAAAAAATCTATGGAGAAAACAATCTTTACAGGGGACAAAGATGTCAGTCCTTCTAGACCCATTGAAGAAGAGGTACTCAAAGTTTACTCACTTTTGTATGTTGCTGTTTGTTTTCCCCGTTCGATTATCTATCTATTTTCTTGTTTTCCACTTTTCTGCAAATCATCAGAAACCAGTTATATTTCTACCTGCATAGTCTTGCCGAAGTGTTGATACTGGATCTGAGTTCATACAAAAAAATGCTTCATCTCACAGACAGTAATATATTTTTTCAGGTACACAAACTTCCAATAACTAAAGAATCTGGATCCGAAAGATCATCAATAAGTCTAAATGAGAAGTTGGCAACAGTCCTTCTTGATTCTCATTCTGGAGATGACCCTTTAGCAAAACATGACCAAAAGTCTCAGCAGGAAATTAGAGGTATCTTATTGTCACATTTTCCTCCACCATTATGGTGCTTCTTTAGTGATTTTTTTTTGAGTGTTTTCTGCTTATGATCTCATCTTCCTATTTTTGGGCATACGATTTTTGATTCTGATCTTTCAAATTTTTTAAAAAAAAAAAAAAAAAATAGGCAAGGACAAGACAAAACAGAAAGTAAAATCTGCTGAACACTTAGATGAAAAAGCGTCTTCTGTGACTGTTTCTCCTGCGGATGCAACATTCAAGGAACCTTTGCAGCCACCAAGCTGTGTTGAAGAAGAAGAAGAGAAAAAGTTGAGTGGTGCCATTCCAAAGATAGCAATAGAGGATGAGAAGCTTCAGAAAGAATTGGAAGAGAAGTTGAGGAAAACAAGTAAAATGATAGATGACCTAACTTCCGAGAATACTCATCTTGCTAATGCCTTGCTAACCAAGGAAAAATCAATTGGGGACCTAGTAAAATGTAAGCAAGAAGCAGATGCTGAATTTAGTACATTGATGACAAGATTAGACACCACAGAAAAGGAAAATTCTTTTCTAAGATATGAGTTTCACGTGCTGGAGAAGGAGCTTGAGATCCGGAAAGAGGAGACTGACTATAGCCGTCAGTATGCAGATGCCTCTCATAAACAGTACCTTGAGTGTTCTCAGAAAGTGTCAAAGTTAGAAGCCGAGTGTCAAAAACTCCGTCTTATGCTACAAAAAAGACCACCTGGTTCTGCTGGTATGGTGAATATGAAGAATGAAGTTGGAATGGTGAGAAGAAAAAAGTCAAATTCCAACAGGGAATTGATCTACAAAAACAATGATGTTGGAAACTCTACTGATGTATCTGAGAAAAGTTTGGCCTTAATGATCAGACGCTTGCAAGATCTGGATGAGGAGAACAAGGCTCTCAAAAGAATTTTAACCAAGAAAAACTCTGAACTGGAATCTTCTAGGCTTATGTATGCTGAAACAGCTTCCAGATTATCACAGGCTGAGATTCTACTTAGAAAGGTTTCTGAAAATCAGAAGTGTATGGAGCTAGCTAGGTGTTATCCCACATCAAATGAACTTCCTTTGATGTCGAATTGTGACATTTATAGTGATGATGAGGCTACCTCTTCTGGATCCTGGGCGAATGCTCTTATTTCAGAACTTGAACATTTAAGAACTTCAGAGGCTAAAGTTCGTAAGAGCACTAAAGCCACTGAAGTTTCAGACATGAGTTTCATGGATGATTTTGTTGAGATGGAAAAACGAGCTATAGTTTCTATTGATACACCTAAAGGAGGGTGCTTCTCTGATACAAGTGGTAGGGAGCTAGTGCCAGTTGAACAAGATCTTCTTGGCTTCAGTGAGAGGAAAAAGGAGATACAATTCAAACATACAACTGAAAAATCATTTGACTGGCTTCAGATTGTTTTGAATGCAATCTTAGAGGAGAAAAACTTATCAAAACGAGGTCTTCATGAACTGTTTGATGACATAAAAATTGCTTTGGATTGTATGAATCACCCAACTACTTGTAAACCTGATACAGAAGCAGAAAGCAAGCAACACTTAAGTTCTAATTTGAGAAAGTCAATCCACAGGATTATCAACCTCATTGAAGGTATTGCTCCAAAGCCATTTATGTGCAACAATTGTTTAGATTGCTTGGGGGAGAATAAGCATTCAGACATATCCCAGTCACCAACACCCAAAGACTATTTTGTTCATGTTTTCCAATGGAAGGTAACAGACTTAAATCCTCTCCTACACCAACTTGTTCATACCTGCAAAGATTTGTTATCAGGAAGAGGTGATTTTGAAAGTTTCATTGAGGAAGTAGCATTTGCTTTGAACTGGAGTGTTAATAACTGTGCCACCTCCACAAATGCTGCAATTGCAAGGGATAGGATCAAGAAGCATTTTAGCAATCATTTATCACAAAATGAAAATAAAGTAGATGATGAAGATAAACAGTCTTCTCAATCAGCCTCATATGCATATCAAGAAGATCAGTGTGAGCTCTTCAACACTAAGAATAGTCAGTGTGATCTCCTTGAAGATATTAGGAAGTTAAAAGATGATTTGAGGAATGCAAAATCTGCGAAGAAAGACTTGGAAGAGAAGCTGATGTCAGCAACAGATGAGAGTCAGAACTTGACAAAACAATATCAAGGAGCACAGAATAACATCAAAGGTTTAGAATCAGAAATAGAGACACTGAAAGATCAGATTGAGAAACAAAAGATCATAAATGAAGATCTTGATACACAGCTTACAATGGCTCAGGCTAAGTTAAATGACATTTTTCAAAAATTTTCGTCCTTGGAAGTTGAATTAGAGGATAAAAATAACTCCTGTGAGGAATTAGAAGCGACTTGTCTAGAACTTCAACTCCAATTGGAGAGGTAAAGATTCTATTCTTTTCCTCTCTTATATAAGTTTTACAATTTCCAGTCCTACCACAATTTTCTTTAGCCATGCACAATGAACCTGACTTTGAGAACATGAAAAAACATTACAGCATTGCAAAGAAGGAATCTCCGACATATGGCAGATACGATGTAGAAAAGATATACCAAACTGTAAGTAGTTCAAAGCTCAGCTAATTCTATATGTATCATGAATGACTATGACACTGTTATCATTGGCTCTGGTGGATTCTGCATTATCATTTATCAATTTGAATCAGAAATGAATAACTCATGCATATTTGTAAGAAATAATGAATGGGTTGGAAAATCAACTGATGATTCATTCATTAATAACAGAGATCAATTCTTGTACTCATGTTCATTTATGAAGAGTCAAAGCTATCAACTTTACGTGCATTTTCTTTTGAATTAAACATTCAAATAAATATGTAATTCAGGGCTGGGAGATCACAACAGCTTCATCAAAGTTGGCAGAGTGTCAAGAAACCATCTTGAACCTCGGGAAACAACTCAAGGCACTTGCTTCATCTAGTGAAGTAGCCCTTTTTGACAAGGTTGTCTCTACAACTAGTACTGTGGCCAATCCAACCCAGAAGAAGAACTTGATCAAACGATCCTCTCTACGCAATCAAATGCAAGCTGAGGATGAAGCTAAAGGAATTATCCATAAGTCTTTCCAAACTGAAGAAACTAGCAGAGAAAAAGATGTGCACATGCCACCCCTTCTTCAATCTGAAACCGGAAAATCTCTGCAAAGTCCTAATGACTTAGTTAATTCTCCAGAAACAAGTTCCACTTCAGAGAAAAATGATAGAAACAAAGGCACAGGATCAATGGCAATTGTGGCAGGTAAAAAACAAGTAGGCTTTGGTTTCCTGAGAAAGTTGCTGTCAAGACGAAAGAAAGGGAGGACTAAGGGAACCAAGTTATTAGCCAAAGCATGACTGAGAAGGATCTTGTATAGAATATTTATTAAGACATGGTTATGGTGTAATATGTTTTTGTCTGTTGATAGATTCTAATGCAACATGTTTTATCGGTTGGCAATGGGCTTCTTTGATTGGAGATGATTGAGGTTGGGAGTTGAGACCCAAACAGTGAGCGCAAAAGTTTGGTTTTGTAAATATAACTGATGTAAATATTCATTGGTATTTGAGGTTAATGTTGGAATGTTTTGTTTCCTTTTAAAGACGATATTGTTTTTCTTTTAAAAAAACCGCTGAAATTTTGTTTAGATAATTGCTATAAATTTATGTTTTTTCTGATCGTGGATGAAATGGTCGTGGATGAAATATTGATTTAAAATTTAAATTTAGATTTAATTATGTTTTAAGTCTATAATAAATTTAGAAATGTTTAATAAGTTTCTAAGAAAGTTTCATAATCCACTTAATACTCAAGAATAATTTAATTTTCAATTGAATTATAACAAGTAGTGAGGTGGTTATTATTTTATCAGGTTACATTACTAAGTTATGTTATATGTGATTTTATTATTTTATTATTTTAAAATTTATATTTTATGATTTTATAGTTTTTAAATTTTATAATTTATAAATATATAGCTTATACATTTATAATTATATGATTTTATATTTTTATAATTTTAATATTTTAATTAAAAATTGTGTAATTACAAAATAATGATGGTATTTTTGTGATTCCAAATCTCTGAGCCTCATTATCAAATGTTTTGCATGACATTCATACGTAACTCTAACTACATATTTGTTCCACATTGTCAAATATATTAATAAGTTCTTATTGAGTTGTTATGGTGTTATATTTTTTAAAATAAAATATAAAATTATGATATATTTTTAATTTTTAATTCAAATAATAAAATCATAATTTTATAATTATATAATTTTGAATTAAAATAATAAAATTATATAGTTATACAATTATAAATTATAAAGTTATAAAGTTATAAAATTAAAAAATTAAAAAATATAAATTTTATAAAATCATATATTATAAAATTATAAATTTTAAAATTTTAAAATAATCTATTACATATTAAGAAAATAAGATATCACCAAAATTACTACATTATCCATTATCTTTTATTGACAAGTGTCATAAAATATAGTTTTTTCGTCATTTTAAAACTATGTAACAAAAGGACCCGGGTTCAAATCCTACAAAAACCAATTTGTTTTTATTTTTTCATTTATTTATGATTTCAACTATAATATTAATTTTAAGTAATCTTATTATTTGTAATATTTTTATAAGTATTATTATTTGTAATTATTAACAATATTATTATTTGTAATGTTTTTAAAAGTATTATTATTATTTGTAATTATTAATAATAATATTATTATAAATATTATTTGTAATGATAGTAATAAAATTATAACCAATATTAATATAATAATAATAATAATTATTATTATATGTTATATTATATATTATTATTAGTATTATTAAAATTATTATTATATATTATTATTATTAGTAAAAAAGTAATTAAAAAAATATTAACTATAATATACGAAAATTAATACTTAAATCAGTAGTGAAATTATTAGTATTATTACTATTATTATATTTTGTTATTATAAAAATTATTAACATTATTAGTAATAGTAAAATTATTGTTGTTATTATTATTGTTATTATTATTATTATTAGTATTATTAACAATATTAACATATAATATATTAATATTATGATTATATATGAGTGTTGTTATTATTAAATTTATTGATAATGTTAGTAGTAGTAAAAATATTAGTATAGTATTACTTATAATATCAATATATATTATATTAATCTTTTTATATATTATGAAAAAAAAAAACTAGAAAAATTTATTATTACTAATAATATTATTATTATTAGTTTTAATGATATTATTATTAATAAAATTATTATTATTACTATTATTATTATTATTATTTACGGTTATTAGTACTGTACTTATCATAAATAATATTAGTATTATTACTATTATTTCAATTTTGACACAAGATTATACTTTAATTACTTAAATTTTTATTATTTGGATTGTAGTATTTAGATACACATTTTACTTTTATATATTACAAGATTATATTTTAATTACTTGCATTTTTATTTGCTTTGTTGTTTGTTTGACTTTACATCTCAATAATTAGTTGAATCCAAAAAAGTAGTTACTAAAATTAGTAAAATAATAAACCTAAAATGTAGTTTTTTTATTATAAATAATCATTTAAATTTGAAAAATAATAAGTAGTATTAGTATTAATATTAATATAATAATAATAATTATTATTATTATTTGAATTTTTTTTAAATAATATTAGTGTTATTATTATTATATTAATATCAATCTTAGTGTTATTATTTGAATCGTAGTATTTAGATACACATTTTACTTTTATCTACTACGAATTATATATTAATTACTTTTTCTAATGTTTTTTCTTTATTTTCAAAATTTTGTTTTTTATTTAAGACAAACATTTTTTTGAAATGTATTTTTATAATTTTATTAATGAATCCAAATTTTGATATTAAAATATTATCATATATATATCAAAATATTTATATATATATATATATATATATATATACTTTTTAATGAATAAATTTCATATATATAATTTAATAATCAAATTATCCGAGAAAAACAAACTCAAATTAAGAAAAAAATATTACTTATGCAAAAATAAAATAAAAATGCAAAAAAAAAATTAAAAAAGAAATAATTAAAAATTATAATTTCAATTTTAATTCATTACAAAATTATTTCAAAAATCTCAAAGAAATAAAAAAATTGTTTATATAAAAATTTAAAAGCATTCAAAATAAAAAAAGGAGGATATTTATATAAAATTTTAAAAAAACCTAAAAAAATGAAAAAAGTTGAACATGTCAAGTACAACTTGTTTATGCAATTTTCTTATACAGGCATTGCTTATCAAACTTACGTCATCTGGCTTTTTTAAAATTTGAGTAAAGTAAAAGATCTATCACAATTATTTGTCTTTACAAAATTGACATTCCATGTTTAAAAAAATGTTGTTTTGATGGAGTGGTTTTTAGTGTCCCAACCATACCACGAAACTAGTATGTATACACGTAGCAAGGTCGCTTATCTTGTGCTGAGACACTACTCAGTACATAATAAGCGGCACCAATGTCACAAAGTCGCTTATTCTGTGCTGAGACACTACTCAGTACACAGTAAGTGGCACCAACGTCACAAAATCGCTTACTCTGTACTGAGACACTACTCAGTACACAGTAAGCGACACCAACGTCACAAAGCTGCTTACTTTGTGTTGAGACACCATTCAGTACACAGTAAGCGACACCAACGTCACAAAGCTGCTTACTTTGTGTTGAGACACCATTCAGTACACATTAAGTGGAATGTCACCAAGGTCGCTTATCTTGTGCTGAACTGTGATGCTCCAACACGGTGCTTGGATGACGCTTCTCGCTCCTGAAGCGGACATGGAGGCGGAGGCGCGATGGACACTTGCACGACGCTGTGTCGGGAGCTTCTCCATGGATCAGACACGACCAGCTCTGCGACATGTGCGAGAGGACACCTCCATTTGTTTGGAGGCACGACAAGAAAAATAAAATCAATAAGAACAAAATTATTCTATAAATTAGAGTAATATGAGATGCTATAATCACAAGTAACAAAAATAGAAGAAAGAATCGAGATTGGGAGCTCTTGGGTTAAGAGGAAATACAATTGAGAAACTTGTTAGCAATTGCAAAACAAAGAGAAGTTGTTACTTTGCAGTTGTAGAACCAAGGGAAGGAGAAAGAAAGTCTAGAAAAGATTCTGAAAAGGTAACTTTATAAACTTTCTTTTTTATAATTTAAATAAATATCCTTCATAGTTTTTTTTATATGTAAAAATAATTTATCATAGTTTTTTTATACAGTGTATATTTGTATATGTGAACAATTTTTTTTGTTAATGTTGTTAGTATTTATTAAATAATGTTTTATTGTATTTTATAATTTATTTATTATATTAAATTTAAAATTATGTAATTTAATTGTATAATTTCACTTTAAATGGAACAATATATCTATTGTTGAAATTTTATTAGATCAAATTAACTAGAGAAAAATAACATTTTTTATGTTTTCAAGTTTTTTATTGCTATATTTTTATTATTTAAAACACCTTTATATAATGTTAAGATATAAATTCAAATGAAAAAAACAAGTTTAAAGTAAAACCGAAACAAATCTACATAGAGTGAATAATTTATTTTATATTTAAATTTTTATTTTTTATTTGAATTATATCTTTTTATTTTTTTTAATATTTGTCCCATTTAAAATAAAAATATTAGTTTTTTATTTTTATAATTAATATTTGTCCCATTTGAATTATATAATTTCTTTTTAATTTGTGATATTATTTTTTTTATACCCAAATAAATTAATTTAATAGAAAATTTATTTTATTATAGAAAATTAAGATGGGTATACCTGTAACATCCCATTTAATAGTTTTTCACACTATCAAACAGAACATTATAACATGATCAAACACAATAGATAGTAGGGATAACAGTTATATATACATAGTATATAAATCTGGTACAGTCATCCAAAATTTTGCCATAAGAAAATCCTGGAAGGCAAGAGTAGATGCATAAAAGGCCTAAACTACTCATCAAGTTAGGACTCCACAAAATCTGGCCCAAAACTACTACAATAGTGAGTAAGGGTCAATTCCTGCTCTGAAGGGGGGCATCATCATCTGGATTAGGCTCTGGTCACACCAACAATAGGCGATCATAGCAAAGGAGAGCACACAAGGACAAACAACATAAACAAAAAAGGTAAGCTAACTGAAAAGGAAAAAAATAATGCAAAACATAACATACATCATTCATAACACACAATTCAATAATTAAAATTCTAGACTCGATATCCGGATTGTGTAAGCGACATTGGAGCTCTTGGTGGCTTGCACCTGTAACGGTTCCCAGACTCTGCAGAGTCTGGACACAAGGAGTTATCACCCGACCGTTCCCAGGGTAAGTCCCCTTCGCGTCTAGGACTGGATCAAGTCAAAAGACTAGGACCTCCTGCTACTCCTCATGACATAATCCATTCTACTCTATCTGAGCGTGAATGATTATTGGAGTTTCAGGATACCAACCAATATGGATTCCACACGTCCTTACACACTAACAATTCACATGAATTTCCCTTGAAATTCCATTCCAACCACCACTCTATATACTCATACTCTTCTAGTTTCATCACACGATACATTAATAATGATCTATCAAGTAAGAACTTCCTTGCACAGAATCACATTAAAACATATCATTTTTTGCTCTAAAACAGAAGCTGAGGTGCTTCACTGTAGTGACTCTCACTTAAGCTAGACAATCTAGCCCAGGCGAGAAGCCAATCTCGCTTAGGCGAGTCTATCTCGCCTAGGCGAGGCTCGAACAGTGGCAAAGATTAAAAACTGGGCGAACTCTCGCTCAAGCTAAACTTGCTTGCTTAGACGAGAGTGTCTCTCGCTTAAGCGACTCCAACTCGCCTAGGCGAGACTTCGCTCAGTATCAGGGGTGAGTCTTTTTGATAGTCTCGCTTAGGCGAGAACCACCCGCCTAGGCAAAAATACCAGATCATCCCACTGTTTTCACATGCAAGAACACTTATTTCAGGACAACAATGATCATACAATCACACATGCATTTTTAGCAATCAATTCAGGACACCAACATCATACAAAACATAATTCACGGCTTAAATGAAAATAATTTCGGTTAGCTTCCCTTCCCTTTTTAAAATCACCACAAGCAAGACTCTATCACAAGGGCACCTCAATTCCTCAACATAAGGGGCTCAAAATCATAAACTCAGAGTGAGTACAAGACCCTAATTTGGTTTTGGTAAGCATTGAACTCCAGAAATTCCAAAATTGGAGAGAATTGAGGAAAATCGAATTTGACTTACCGGAATGGGAAGATGACTCAGCTAGAGGAGGAGTTCTTCTCCTGGTTCCGGGTTCAGCAGCTGTAACAGAGGGGAGGAGTGATTAGAAAAAGGGGGAAAATTGAGCTCTGTTTTAGAGAGAAAGTTGTGCAGTTGGTTCAGAGGGAAGGAAGACAGTGAAGAGTGGAGTGTGGTTCTGTGATATTTGTTGGGGAAGAAGAGAGTGTATAGAGAGGGGAGAGATAGTGGGTCCTCACAATACCTAGTCATGCCATCAAGAAAGAAGATGAAACAAACCCTTTATGGAGATATGTTACAAAGTTAAGAAAAGCTCTTGGTGATGGAAATAATATGATTAAATGCAGTTTGTGTGATTTACACTCGAGTAAGATCTCATTTGCTAAAAATTACGGGAGCAAGAGTTAGAATTTTTCCAAATGTGACTACATCAAACCTTGTGGACTTTAGAAGATTGGACAATGAAGCAGCATTGAAAATAGAAAATCCAAAGCTAGAGATAGCGGTGTTAATCCAAAACACAAAGGTCCTTTAGAAGCTTCTTTCAATATCCAAGCTAGAGATACTCTTGATTATGAAATTGTAAGGATGTTTTATTCTTCAGGACTACCATTTCATCTAACAAAAAATTCTCACTACAGGAGTGCATTTTCTTATGCTGCCAATACTTCTAATCTTAGTGGATATGTACGACCAACATATAATAAATGGATAGGTCCTTTACTTGCAAAAGAAAGAAGTCACGTAGAAAATCTTCTGCAACCTATAAGAGATTCATGGAATGATAAAGGTGTGACAATTGTTAGTGATGGGTGGACTGATCCTCAAAGAAGACCACTTATAAATTTTATGGTTGTCAATAAGAGTGGTCCATTGTTTTTTAGGTCAATAGATGGATCTAGTGAGATAAAGGACAAAGATTTTATTGCTAAACACATGAGAGATGTAATTATGGAGGTTGGACCAAAAAATGTGGTACAAATTATAACTGATAATGCATCTGTATCTAAGGCAACATGTATGCTTATAGAAGCAGAATTTCCTTCAATCTACTGGACTCCTTGTGTAGTGCATACATTGAATCTTGCATTAAAAAATATTTGTGCAGCAAAAAATTGTGAAAGAAATAATGATACTTATAAAGAATGTTTTTGGATCACATAAATTGCTGATGATGCTACATTTATAAAACTTTATTGTGGGGCACTCTATGAGATTATCAATGTTCAATACCTTAAACTCATTCAAGTTGCTTTTTGTTGCTTCAACAAGATATGCTTCAACCATTATAAAAATTAAAAAAAAAGTTACAAAAAATTACAAAAATTACAAAAAAATTAAAAAAAATCACAAAATGACATGTGGTGGTTATTGTTCACATCCGTTAACTATTTTAACAGTTTTAGCGAAAAGGACCAAGTTGAAAAAAATTTACCAATACTAGGACCAAATTGAAAAAAAAAATCAAAAGTAGGACCACATTGAAAAAACCGAACGAAAACTAGGACCAAACTGCTATTTAAGCCTTTTTTTTATTATGAAATATAATTATTAGATTTTAATATGTATATTATCGTGTATGCGTCTTATACTTTTTCAATTTTGCCGTATCTCCGTATCCATGTCTGTGTTGTGTCTGTATCTGTATCCGTGTCTGGGCATCATAGGTGCTGAGAGACCCCTCAGTACATAGTAAGCGGACACCAACAACCTCTAAAGTCGCTTACCCCTTAATGCACAATAAGAAGCCCCAAGCACCCTACCCTAACGACTAGACATGTCAAAGTGAGCCAACCCGGCTCACACGGGTTGGCTCACCACGGGTCGGGTTGGAAATTGCTGAGCTTAACCCGGCTCACTTTCTGGTAAGCCAGAAATTTTCCAACCCGGCTCAACCCACCACGGCTTGGTGGGTTAAGTGGGTTGACTCACTAACCCGTATAAAAATTTTAAAAAAAATATTTTTTTAAAAAAAAAATCATATTTGTAATTTTTTTTCTTCTCTTTTTTTATCTATTGTTGAATACTGCCTATAAAAAAATTGGTGATTTATGAGATGGATGTTATGCACCACAAACAAACAAAAATATACAAAATAGTAAGTCCCATGGCAAAATGAGTTAATAACAAACACAATGTTTGAAATTTTATGTGCTTCATGTGGACCTAATCATCTACAATCTTATACAATCTGATTGGAGAAGCCATGATCATCCTGTTACAAAAAAACTAACTCCTTCACTCTATTTCTTCAAGTTCCATATTCCATAACATGAAGCTTTCCAAAATGATTATGCCCCTGCTTATAAAAGAAACCAAATAATAGAGATTTTGGCCCAAGTAATAAAAAACACATGCATAATGATGATAATAAAAACAAAAAATCTGAAAAATATAATGTGATTTACTACACTCAAGATTTACTGCACTCAAAGTTCACATCCCTAAAGTTCACATCCTTACTTTATCGCTGCAATCAAATAACACTTTATGAATCTATCTTCATCATACATTGTCTTAAACTATTATAGCTTCATCCAAATAACCCAATAATTTGGTGGAACTTACATAAAACTGTCAGTATATAGTTCCCACTTACGATGTCTGAATGGCAAAACCTAACAATTTCATGTGTATAGCCAATCACGAATGATTCTACAGTAAGAAAATCTCAAACTTACCAGTAATTCAAGCTTAAATTAAACATTCTCATCAATAAAAAAACTACATAAAAAGTTCACAACCACCAAAACTTGAAAAAAGAAATAGAAAAAGTGAGACATGCCTATCTTCTCTACCAATTGAAAGAGGTTTCTCTCAGTATTATAGCCTCGCCGGGTATTAACAGTGCCTTTCTCTATGTCAAGTTAGGATCCTCTCCACCTTTGTCCTGCAAGATTGACTACATTATTAGTCAAAAAAATATAGTATAGACTAGTAAAAAAAATATAGTACAATGTCATGGCCAAAGGCATCGAATTCAAACCAGGACGCGCAGTAATGAAGACCATAATGCAATTTATGAAAAAATAATGGAGGAAGAAAACATTAGAAACCCACTTGTAATCCAGGAGAAAAGCTATTGTTGCAATTAACCAAGGAGAGCACGCACGCCTCAGACCAACATCAAACACCACGGAATGGGCACCAATGTCCACCACCGTTGCCACTGAACCACCATCATTGTCGAGATTACTGAACGACCACCATGGAGTGGGCACCAACGTCCACCGCAGATTATTGAACGCACCACCGAACGTCCACCGCAGACGACGCAATACCGAGTGAGAGTGGCTAGGCACAGGAGCAGCACGAGCAAAAGAAGCGTCGGCTCGACCACCACCGAACGGCCGGTACCAACGACGACCACCGTTGCCAAAGAACGACCGACGACCACCACCTCTGGGCACCACCGCAACCAACACGAGTGAGAGGGAAGGGAAGTGCGAGTGGGTCGAAAATGAAAATGAGAAGAGAATTAGGTTAGGGATTGCGTTTTCTCTTGACTCGACCACCACCGAACGGCCGCCACCAACGTCGACCACCGCCGCCAAAGAACGACCAACGACCACCACCTGTGGGCACCACCGCGACGGACACGATTGAGAGGGAATGGAACTGCGCTGCGTGGGTCGAAATTGAAAATGAGAAGAGGACTAGGTTGGTTGGGGATTGTGTTTTTCCTCAGCTCGACCACCACCGAACGGCCGACCCAACGTCGACCACCACCGAACGGCCGACCCAACGTCGACCACCACCGCCAAAGAACCACCGACGACCACCACCTATGGCACCATCGCGACAGGGAGAGGGAAGGGGAAAGGGAAAGGGAACTGCGCTACGTTGAGTGAAAAATGAGAAGTTAGGGATTGTCTAACTTTTTTTCAGATTCTGAAATATCAATTTTAAATAATTAATTTTATTAAATTAGGTTTTTTTAAATATAGGTGGGTTGGTGGGTCAGCTCACCATAACCCGGCTCGAACCCGCATAGCCCGTGAGTTAAGTGAGCTCAACCCGTTTTGACCCATTATCATAAAAAAAAAAAATTCCCAATCCAACCCGGCTCGAACCCGTGGTGAGTCGGGTTGGCTCACGGGTTCCGGCTTACATTGACATCTCTACTGACGACTCAAACAACTTGGCGGCCCAAGAATTGTCCAGCCCTTCATATCCGCATACCCGTATACCGGACACCGCATACCTAGGACCCTCACAAAGCATGTGGTGTCCGTCCCTATTGTCTCATAACCGCTTACCAACAACTGTCGATGATTCTTTTGGTAATTTCACCCTTTTGTCAGTGGATCCAGGCATAGTTAAAGGAGGTATTTGGGCCCAAAAGTCCATTCCAGGTAGGATCCACAGGTAAAAAAGGTATAAATAGCACACTGTTCTATGCATTGATTATGCATTAAAAAATTTCCTGAATCCCTGACATCACTCGTACTAACTTAAGCATCAAAGTGTCTTTTGTAGGCATTCCTGGGCCGTCATCAGAGTCTCATCGGAGTAAGAAGACATTCCGTCATCAACTGAGTACTAGAGCAATTTAGCAGACTTATGAAGTACAACTTGGTCTCCTAAAAACATTTAGTATGTATTTCAAGAAATTTAAAAACTTCAATTTCAATGCGAGAGATCTCAGAATAAATAAAGAGTTGAACATTCTCTACACATAACCAGTATTTCTAAATATTTGACGTGTATCATGAAGTGCTTCACATATATTGTCTATCAAACAAAGCATACTATATATTTGCTACTGTACGAGTCTTGTTTAACAACAAACCATTCTTAGTTTACATGAGTATTTTTTAATAACAACTTACACTTGGTTATGATAAACAAATTGTTTAGGTTGTGATTAGAAGAGTTTGAGGTTTGCTTTTGATGTTTACAAGAATAAACATCATCTTTTTCTTTTTCTATTTTTTATTGTAAACAAATTGTTTGGGTTCTGATCAAAAGAGCTTGAGGTTTGCTTTTGATGTTTACAGGAATAAACATCTTCTTAATGCACGAAAACAAAGAAAAAAGAAATTGATTTCACCAACCCATTTTTCTCCCAAAATTTTATTATATTTTTTAGGCCTACTTTTTCATATTATATTATTATCAAACCAAGTATCTTGTTTTTTTCTCCGCAATTTTTTTTTTTTTGTATATTCACCACCACGATTCATCATTGAATCTATTTCCCCGTTTAAGTTCCACCAAGATCCGTATTATTATTCTATTTCCATATTTTTATTTAATCGTTATTTTTCACACCTAGACTTCATTTCCATTTTTCTAATAAAACTATGTTAAGCTTTTCAATATCTTTAATTTTTAGTCCCTTTTCCTCCTTGGTTTGCACAAAATTTTACATTTGATCAAAGCTATTTTTCTTTCTATTTTTCTTTCTTCATATCCCATTTCTAAAAGAAAAGTTTCTTTGTAATTTTGTGATGATTTTACACATACTTTTTTGTAGCAATACAAGACTGCATAGCTCATAGCCGACAGACTTGTTCGCATTGAACTAAATTTCTAAAATCCAATTTCAGTATAATTCAAAATCATTTCTACTGTAAAACGGATAAATATTACTTATTTTGAAAAATCAACTTATAGACAACCACCTCTTTTTGTTTCCTTTGGTTCCCGCGTTCCTTTGTTTCCTTGGAACATTCCTAGATACTAATACTTAAATGGGATTATGATGTGACTACAATTTAATACCCTTGAGAAATTGGTATAACTACTACCTTGATTTATACTATTTATTTAAATCAATTATATGATTTTCAAGAGATAAAAGTTGCATATTGATTCTTATCCCTAAAATATATCTCAAACCCACGCTTCGCATTGAAATGCTTTGATTTTCTCGAAATAGTTGTAGCAACCAGGAACTCTGTACAAAATTGACTATTTTACATTCTCAGTCATGAGTGGCTCTCGATATTTTTAACTTCTAAACCATATTATAAATCTAAATTAGGAGATTTAAACAATTGCAAAATTGCATCACTGTTAACTCATACGTCTAGATACCTGAGATTTGTTGGTGATAAAAAATCACCATTTCTAACAAATTTCATACGTCTAGATACCTTTGAATCCTTTTTACGTTCATTGTAGTCAGGTCAGTATTATACGATTCAAGAAACCATTAGTACAATGACTTACGTTGATTAAGTTGTTCATGTCTCTCTATTGCATAATGAATCACATAAATCAGCACAAAATTGTAAGAATCGCATAATTTATTGTTGAATAACGAACGTAATGCAATGCAGGTCTCCTTCACGTGCCCAATTCCGGTTCAAAAACTACTTATTGACGTTTTGGACAGTTAGTTTCATCAAATTGGACCTTTATTATATGTCTCAATCAAAACTTGAGACAAAAAAATCCAAATTCAATTTCACATGTACACGTTCCAATTAGGGATTCGATCCCAATTCTTTTGATTAGCAAATCAATACAAAGGCCTTTCAATTTACCACTTCGTATCACAATTCAAGAGTTTATTAATTAAAATGGCATTTAATTCCAAAATCCAATAAGGCAAAAGATTTCATCTTAATATATTCCATAATTCAATTCGTCCCTATTGAATAAAAATAGCAGAGCATCCAACCAATAAGAAAAAGCCATCAAAAGCCATCAAAATTATAGACGTACAAAATTCACCAACAAAAATTGTTTTCCACAGCATAAAACATGAACCGAAACAAAACACGAAAACACCTTCCTCCTCTCTCAACGGTAAGACTTCTGGAACCTGGCTCGAGCACCGCGACCACCGAACTTCTTAGGCTCGCAGCGCCTGGGGTCCGCAACGAGCAACGTGCGGTCATAGCGAACGAGGATGTCCTTGATCTCCTTCTTGCTCTGTTCGTCCACGTACTTCTGGTAGAAGGCGACCAGGGCTTTGGCAATGCTCTGACGAATGGCGTAAATCTGGGAGGTGTGACCACCACCGTTGACGCGGATTCGCATATCCACTCCCGCGAACCGGCTCTTCCCGAGAAGGAGGATCGGCTCAAAAGCCTTGAACCGGAGGATTTCCGGTTCGACGAGCTCGATGGGGCAACCATTGATCTTGATAAGGCCGCGACCTCGTTTGCAGTAGGTAACCGCCACCGCCGTCTTCTTGCGGCCGAAGCATTGCACCTGCTCCAGCTCTTGTCCCTGTGACATTGTTCTTGTTTCAGTCTCCCAAAAACCCTAACTTCGCACAGTGAGTGAAATGGGAACAGGTAAAAGGCTAGAGGGAGATTATATACCGTTATGGTATCAGGGTTTCTGGATCAGCTAAAATGGCCTTCTGTAGTCACACTTGGACTAGCCCAAAACTTGAGAAAGCCCAAAACCTAGAAAGTTTTGGGCTTAACTTTGTCACTTACACTCCCCTTTTCAGCATTGAATGTTATCTTATCTAAATTAAAATTTTAATATTTACAAAATTATTTATTGAGAATAAAATAACAAAAGCTTTAGGTTTATTTAAATTTTTTTTGAATATTATAACAAAAGCTTTTGGTTCGATATAAATTGGTTTTAGGTTATCTTTTTTATCTTATTTAAATACTAAAATGGAATATTTTATTTTTCTGAAATCAGTTTTAAGATATATTTAAAATAAATTAAGTCCTTCGTATATTTTTTACATATTTTTAGTATATTGAGTATTCAAAATTTATTTTTTTTTTAATTAAATTTTTTGTAGTTTAATTTTTACGTTGATTAAATGATATTCTCATTTTATGTAAGGTCCTATTCTTTTTGTAACCTTTAACAAAAAAGGGCAGCCCCAAATCTGATGGGCCAAGGAGCTGGCCCTCTTGGCCCAGAGGATAAAGCTGACCCCAAGTTGTCCTAACGTTTTCACTCTCACTTTTTCACAGAATTCGCCGTCACCTTCTCCTTTACTCTCACAGGACGCTTTGCTAGGGTTTGCCCTAAGCCTTCTTCGAGCTAACTTGAAACCAGCTCCCATTCCACGTAAGTGCCTCTTTCTAGCTTGTATGGTTTTCCATTGATCTTTCTTCATATTTCCCAGTTAGGGTTTCGTAATAATCCGCCCCTTGGTTTCGTTTACCTTCTGTTTTCAACTCGTTAGTTCATTCCTAGAGTTGCGGTGCTCGCTGTCGTGCCGTCAAGGCCTCTGTTAACCCTTTTCCAGGTACGGGAAGCTAGGGTTTCGAGTTTCAGTTGTTCTTGGCCTGTTCTTGAGCTTGCTTGATGTTTGTATGGGTTAATCGTTATTTTTGATGCGTGGAATACTTTGTTTGATTGCTTGGATTTGAAAAAACATCAGCTGTAGGTGAGACCAGGGCGAGAACTGGTAATCTCGCTCAGGCGAGTCAGACTCGCCTATGCGAGTCTGGCGGAGGCTCGCCCAGACCTTCTGCGCGAGTTGTCGCCCAGGCGAGTTGTCGTCCAGGCGAGTGGTCCTGATTTTGAGCGAGAGACTGCCTCGCTCAGGCGAGGTGAGCTCGCCTAAGCGAGCTGGCACGTTTGTTTCTACCCAGTTTTATCGAGCTCTCACCTAGGCGAAGGGGAGCTCGCTTGAGCGAGAGTCCTTCTCGCTTGAGCAAGACCCCTTCGACCTGAGCGACGAGCTGGGCGAGGGTACACGCTGGTTTGGTGTTTCCTTCCCTGCTCTTTTATGTTTGGCATGTAATTGATGAGGTTATTGTATAATGGCATGAAGGGTATAATATGCATGTGTGAGAGGATGTATGAATTATGAATGACAAACTTGAATAAATCCTTGGCATGAAATGAGCATGAAGTGGTTGGTTGCGAAACTGACATGGTTATGAGATGGATTTAGATTCTAATTCATGGATGGAGCATGATGTGCTGGTATTGGTTTGATCTGGAATATGAAAGAGGTTGGATGCGAGAGTTGACATATATGTATGTATGTATGTGTGATAATTATTAATTGGTTATTTGATTATGTTTAGTTGTAGTCAGTGCCTAATTCCTTGAAATCTCTAGGTGAGATTTCGGGGTCGTGCTTCAGTGGTCGGGACGTAATTTCATGGCCCCTGATAGTGGGTGTCCATGGTGGTGCCCCATCTGTATAACTTGGTAAGGATTCAAGGTAAGGATTGTATCCTGACGCTCTAAGGAGTCAGTTAGTCTCACTTAGAGCGGACTGACTCTTGTGGTGAGAGTAACAGGAGGCCTGAAATTCATTTAGGGCTAACCTTGTGGTGAGGGAAATTGATTCATTGTAACACTTGTAACACATAGCTCGGGGGTGAGCAGAGGTATCCACCACAAGTGCAAGCATTTGCTGAATCCGACCGGGTTATATGTATCCGGATGAGTCGAGTCGTGTCTTAGTGTATTGTCTGCGAAGTCATAACATGCTTGGTTGATTCGTGTATGTGGGATGGTGAATATATATTTGATTGTATGGATGAAATCTTTTGTGCTCTAGCTTACCCTACTTTTATTGTTGTGTGTTCTACTGTGTGGTACTCTCTTTTGCGATGATCATCAACTTGTTGGTGTGAGCAGATGCGAGGAACACCCATGGACAACAGGGAGGTGATGGTTCCGCCGCATAATCCATGTGGACTGGACTTTAGTTTCTTTATGGGCTTTTCTTTAGGGCTATGGCCCATGTACTTGTTTGTCCTTGGATCTATATACTTTTTGTAAACTTTTTATCCAGTTTTCTTTTGGGCATCGTGGTGTGCCTTGGATTGTAAGGAGTTGAGTTTTAAACTCTAGGACTACACTATTATGTTATCTTAGTGTGACGCTTCCTTTAATTTCGTATATTAAATTAAATGGGGTGTTACAACTTCGTTATATTCTTTATTTTTTTTAATGTTAAGAAATGTTAAATTTTGTTTAATATAAAACATTATAATTAATATAAAACAATAAACATTTTTTATTGTTTTTAAAATCATTTTTATCGTTTTACATTAAATTAAATATAAACAAAATAAGAAAGATGAAAAAATAAGACAAAGATCGCTTTATTCAATTAACAACTGATTTATTAAATAAAGACTTAATTAAAAAATATAATATTTGTAGTACTCAATAAAAGATGGAATAGAGACTCAGTTAAAAAATATCAAAAGAAACTTAAAACTTAATTAAATTTATTTAAATTAATTATTTGACCAATCAACCGAATTCCATTTCAAAATCAGAGATATTTTATTAATGTGTCCAATGTATCAATATCTCTTTGATTAAATTATTTAAATTTTATATTTAAATTTTATTTGTTTAAAATAAGTCAGAATAAATGGAGACCAGAGAACATGATTGAATAATTGTTTTGAATAAGTGAATAATATAATTGTTTTAAATAACTTGAAAATAAGTTCAGTATAACATGAAAGAATCCAATATATTAAATAATGAAATATTTGTTCAGATACAAGATAAAATTGGGTTTTCCCTGAAATTGTTTTGTACTTTAAAGTTTAAAGATTAAGAATAAAAGTTGAATTATATAGAGTTTATTGAGTATTAAGTTAAAATACACGTTGAAAACATGTTTTTATTGTATATTTAATTTTTTTATTCATAATATATATATATATATATATATATATATATATATATATATATATATATATATATGTATGTATGTCTATATCATAACAACTCACATGTTATCAAAACTCTTAAATTAAACAACCTTAACACAATTTTAAGCTCTGTATACATAGACACGCCCAAGGGATTTTTCCAATTGACACGTGGTATATGAAATATAAATGCATATTGAATGTTTACCTTGGGAGAAAGGTATCAGATAGTAATTTTGTGAAGTCTTTCTGATTTGTCTTTGTGATTATGGTAGTTAACCAAAATAAATTAATATAGGTGTGCAGTGGGTGGTATTTGGTGGAACTGAAGTTGTGAAAAAAGAAAAGAAAATTAAGTGAAATACAAGAAACTGAAAACTAAGAGGCCAACAGGTAGTAGGAATATATTTGATAGAAAGTAGGAGAGATATAGAATGCGAAATCAAAAGGTGAACAAAAAATAAAAATTCCGGAAATAATTTCTAACATTGAAGCATTTTTTTTTTCTCTCTTGCATTTGTTAATTAAGCATTTGTTAAAACTCTTCTAGAAACCCAAACGGTAAATGATTGAACAATTAAATTCATTCAATACTCGTTTATTTCCTTTTCTTTTGTTAACCGCAATTGTGGACAATTTTATTCTATAATATTAGAGAATGCAATAAAGAGGCTCTATTCTGCCACAAGAGTCCACTTGGAAAAGTCATTCTTCTATTTATGTAACATTTTTCTTGCTTCACAAAAGCTAAATCTGCTAATACATCAGCAATTTCATCTCTATCAGCTGAGTTGGTAGAACTGATTTTGCAAGACTTTCAGTCCTTAAAATTCTCATTCCAGATTTATTCAAGTCTTGAGTTATAATTTGGTGATCAACCTTCATCACAATAACTACAGTCATCATTACTTAAAATATCATGTATATGATCTTTCAACCAATTTTTTCATAAAGTCTTTAAAAAAATGAAATTAACTAGTAATCCTTTTTAATTTATTTTTTCCCTCAAAGTTCTTATGAAAAACTTGAACTCAAGATACACAGTACCATATTAATGGATTCCAAAATTAGAGAAAATGAATCTTTTGACAGTTTTTTATTTGAAACAGAAGTTCTTGATCCCCCTCCCCTCAACATATGCATCATTTCCTGATAATTGGGTTCACAATAAACCAAATTGGTGGAAATACATCAAATAAGAGAAAAGTCACTTGGCAATTGCATATGAATAATAGAGACAAATACAGACACAAATATTTTGCAGAAAGTAAAAGAAAAGTATAGATTTCTTTCAAATCCATTAGCTCCAACTCAATGATCACCAAGCAATCATCATCATCAGTTGTGAAGAAGAAGCAAAGCAACATCAGAAGCAATCACTTGATCCGGCGGCAGAGAGTGATTCCATCACCAACCGGAAGCATGCAAATTTCGATTCTGGGGTCCGCAGCCAAAGCCTTGTTGAGCTCCAACACGAAGTCCCTGTAGTACCTAACATACTTTCTGAGAGGAGCATCAGGGGGTGCCACCACAGAACCGTTCCATAGGGTGTTGTCGTACCCGATCAAGCCTCCAACTTTGACAAGCTCAATCAACCTTTTGTGGTAGTTGATGTAGTTGTCCTTGTCTGCATCCACAAAGATGAAATCATAGCTCCCATGGTTCTTCTCCTGCATTTCACAACACACAATAACTACTACTCAGTTACCCTCTTTTCACTCCTCCAACCGATGTTTCTTTTTCATCTTGCAATTGGGACAGGGAAGATAAGAAATTAAAAAGCTTACATCCTTAACCATCTCATCGAGAACTGGAAGAGCAGGACCTTCTCTGAATTCAATTTTGTGGTCAACACCAGCTTTTTTAATCACAGGCAAACCCAGCTCGTAATTCTCCCTGTTAATGTCCATGGCCAAGATCTGCGCCAAACACAAGCAGTAATCCAGGGTTTAAACATTTTTTTCTTATCACCTGATGCCAAAACTGGACTCATTTGATGAATAAGTAGTGTGTGATTAGCTTGAAGTTTGAAGCTTATGAAAAAGATAAACAAAACTTATATGTCATGTCACTTATATCCGAACCTTATACTACTATATTCAGTTACTCTTTCCCAAAATTGTACCCACTTGACTATGCTATAAATGCATAGAAAATGGTTGTCAGAAAATTTTGCTTTTATAGAGAAAAAATAGATTTACTATTCGTGGTGCTAAACTCTGGTTTTTATACCTTTCCATCATCAGGAAGAGCGAGGGCGGTGGCAAGCAGTGAATACCCAGTGTAGACACCAATTTCCATGGTATTCTTGGCATTGATAAGCTTAAGGAGCATGTTCAAGAATTGTCCTTCGTCAGCAGAGGTAGTCATGATGTTCCTGTTGTTTTCAAAAACTCAGAAACCCAGTGCAGAGAAACCAAGCAATAGGTGTCAATTGAACAGAGAATTATATACATACCAAGGGTGCTTCGCTGTCAACTCTCTCAATTCTTTCATGGATTCAGGTTCTCTTGGGTAGACACTGGTCTCCAGAATATACTGCACACAGCATAACAAAACAACCATTTTGTCAAGATCCCATAGTTGACATGTTACAAACATTTGGGGGGCAAAATTAGAAAAAGAAAAAAAAACATAAAAGAAAGGAATGCAATTGGGTGTACCTGGTAAAGAGCATCACTCTGGAGAAGACTCTTGTGACCAACCTCTTGGTGCCTTCCAGCTTCAGTTTGATTTTGTTCACCGTTGTTTGCCATTGCAATATTTTTTGGTTCCTTTTCTACCTGCTTTTTGAGTGGCTTGATGAGTTTATCGGAGCTTGAAGGTGTGTGGGTGCTGAAGGGTGGTTAATATAAGGAATGAAAAGACCGGTTCGAACCGGTTGGATGAATGAAAAAAGGATGGTGTTTGGTTGAACCGTTTGGAGTCCGGTCCAGGGTAGGTGAGGTTTGTCTAATAGTAAAAGCATGGTTAAGGTCTTGCTTATTTTGTTGGTAGAGAGATTTTCTGCATTTATGAAAAATAGGTTATAACGTCATTTTAATGAATTAGGATATTTTAATGATGTTCATAGTTTGGGCATCGAAGTGTGGTTTTAGCAAAAGTATTTTTCAGTTACTATGCTTTTGGATTGAATTTATTTTGCTTTGATAATACGTCATAATTCAGAATTGAGAAAGAGTGGGGTGGTGTTGGAGTGGAGGGTCCCACACACATGGCCATCGAAGTTGGTGCGGGGTTGGTGAAGCACTGTGTGTAGTGTAGGAGTTGGTTGTCTTCTAAAGTTTTTCTATTTTCAGTTTACCGAATTCTTGAAGCGGAATTTAGAGTAAAATATTGGAGTGTGATTGAGGTTTGTTTCGGTGGTTTCATCCTATTGATGCAAATGCATGCAAGAGTTGGCTGTTGTTTTGGTAAAGCTTCATCATTAGCCATGTTCATTGTCCACATCTAATGATGAACACTGAATATTATCTTTTTGCGTTAATTTTTTTTATTATTTACGATAAATTACTTATAAAATAATTATGACAAAAGATTAAAAGTGTTTTTATTGTATTTATACAAATAAAAATATTATAATTAATTATTTTTATATATTTTACTTTTTTATATTTTAATAATTTTTTTTCATTACAATAATTATTATATAAAATAGTTTAATTATATTATTTTTTTATTATCATAAATTATAAACATATGTTTATATGTTTATATTATGATTAATATTTAATTAAGTTTTAAGTATATGCTAAATTTGATTACCTTCTCTTATTAAAATTTAGTTGTCAACCTAAAGAGTTTTATATTTTTTTAATTGAGTCTTTATTGTTTAATTTTTTTAATTGTTTAATTCTCGTATGATATTTTATAATTTTATATATTATCATTTATAAGATAATTTTTATCCCAATTTCAACGATTATATTTTCTTCCTTCCTTTTTAATTAAACATCAATAAATCATTTTTCTACAACTTTTTTGTTGAAAAATAAATTCTTGGCCATCTATCCTTCGATGGATAATTTTTTTTAAGCTTAAATACTCATTTGGTAATAATTTTGGTTTAGTTTTTTTAATTTGGTCATAGTTTTGGTTCAATTTTTTCAATTTGGTCATAGTTTTGGATTTGTATTCAATTTGGTCTCAAATTTCGTCAATTTCATTTAATTAAGCCACTTTATCTAATGTCATTTAAATTGCTAATAGAAGAGTGTACAAGGTAGATTGTTCTTGTGACGTGGTGCACTATAGTATGACGTGTCCATTTTGATGTATATGACTTGTAGTTTTAGTTTGAATTAAACTTACATAGTTGAAATGCATAGGTTAGGATTTTCATATGTATACGAGAGAGCAATTAGGGGCTTTGTCCACTTCAAAAATCTGCTTGTTTTACCACCTTCACCTAAAAAGAATCATCTCATGGGCTATCGTCTTCTTCTTGTAATAGTTGGGGACAACAAAGTTGCGATTCATGCTATGGCGGTGGTTTTAGGATTTTAGGTGTAACACCCATTTACGATTGTGGAGAGCTTGTAGTTGTGTGAACAACAAGAACTGCAAAGAACTTGGGCAAAAAATTTTGGGGTTGTGTGAACTACAAGGTTTGTTTCGGTCTTTGCAATTTTTTGGGTAATGCTCTTTAAATATCATGTTCAAATTCAACAATTCATGGTATTTGAATATCATTTATGTTGTGGTTTTGTTCAATAACATAAAAGAGGTGAAGATGTGTGGGGTGTAATTTTTTCAAATGGTGTTATGAAGATGATGTTGATGAAAGAGATGTCATTATCGTCAAGCAAAGGAAGAAAGTCTTTGCTCTGGAAAAACTTGCGCTTTCCTCCATTTTTCCTCAATAAGGTCCTTCATTGAGGTTTGTTTATCTCAACCTTCTTATTTTTGTTCTCTTTCATTGAGGTTTGTTTATCGATGTAAAACTTTAATGATGTTCTTCTTCATTTTGGTGTTGTTGCATGCTAGGTTTCCTATTATCATTGTGACATGATTAGGGTGCTCCCATTGTCACCATGGTGACCCATTATTGCAGTCTCACTCTCACTCTCACTCCAAGGTTTCTCTCTCTTGCGACAATTTTGGCTATAAAACTCTCGCTCTTGGTCTCTCTTGTTCTCGCTCCCACTCCTAGGTTCCTCTCTCGCAACAATTTTGGGTTTATAATTTTTTGAATAATTGTCTTCAATTTTGTTTAGAACTGTTAAAACGTGTAGCTCGGTCCGGCCCGGCTCGACCTACCACAGGTTGATCACTTAGTGAGCCAACCCAACCCGACTCACTTATTAACAAGCCAGAACCCGACCAAGCCCACCATAGGTTAGTGGATTAAACAGGTTGGCTCATGGACTCACTTTATTAAAAAAAAAAAACAATTTTTTTATATTTTTTTCATTCAAAACTAAATTCTAATTCTAATTAAAATCTAAATAAACTTTAATATAATCCAAATACAAACCAAAATCACAAAAAAAAAAAACAAATTATCTATGTGTTGACTAAAATAAACAACCTAACCTGACCTAAATGCAAAGCCCAATTTAACAAAAAAAAAAAACTTGTGTTATCCTTTATTTGTAGGTTGGTGAACCAACCCGACTCACCACGGGTTCAACCCGGATGAATCGGATTCTAGGTGGACTGGGTAAAAAATTAACCCGTATTAAAATTTAGGTTAAATTATTCCTTTGGTCCCTATTTTCGTAGTAAAATATCAATTTGGTCTCTCAATTTTTTTTATCTCAATTTGGTCTCTATTTTGGGAGATTTGATGCAATCAAGTCCTTTCCGTTAGTGGTGTAGTAACAGTGTTAAATAGGATGCCACGTGTCAGTTTCTGGATTTTTTGAATTTATTTTATTTTATTTTTTTGAATTATTTATTTATTTTTTTAAAATATTTTAAAAAAATTAAAAAATTTGCCACATGTCAAGCTGATATCGTGCCACGTGGCCGTGATAGTGCCACATGTCACAATTATGTCAGGTGTCATTTTCTCATTCTCAATTTGGTCCTTATATTTTAATTTTTATCTCAATTTAGTCTCAATTTTTGTAAAAATTGTGCAATTTCGTTCTCCTCCAAATTGAAACAAAAATTAACTTTTATATAAATTTAATATAAATATTTTTATTAAATTTGATTTTTTTTATTCAAATTGATATTTTTATTATATTTTCAACAAAACTAAGTTTATTTAAATTTGTTTCACATTCAATTTTACTTAAAATTGTTTTCAAATTTTAAATTTATTTGTTTTTTATTGTTACATAAACTAGTTAATTTTTCTTAAATTTATATAATTATTTTTTTTACACCAACTAAAACATTTGTATAGAAATTATTGAATTTTACACATTTTAAAATTATGCAATTATTTAAAATATAAATTCAAATAAAAAACAATATTAAAGTATGATGTAATAAAATATCAATATAATTTATGATTATTTTTTGTTATTAGCATTATTTTCTGTTAACAACTTTAAAACAATTTTAAATAAAGTTTAATGTAAAATATAAATTAAAATAAACTTAATCTTGTTAAAAATATTTACTTGAAATATCAATTTTAATAGAAATATTTGTGCACATTTATATAGAAATTAAATTTGGTTTAAATTTGGAGAGGGACAAAATTGCACAATTTTTACAAAAATTAGGACTAAATTGAAACAAAATTTAAAATACAGAAATCAAATTAAGAATAAGGAAATGACATATGGCATAATAGTGACACGTGGCACTATCACTGCCACGTGACACGATGTCAGTTTAACACGTGGCAAAATTTTAATTTTTTAAAAAAATTTTAAAAAATTCAAAAAATTCAAAAAATTCAAAAAATTCAAAAAATCCAGAAGCTGACACGTGGTACCCCATTTAACACCCTTACTACACCACTAACAGAAAGGACTTGATTGCATCAAATTTCTCAAAATAGAGACCAAATTGAAATAAAAAAAATTGAGAGATCAAATTGATATTTTACTACGAAAATAAGACAAAAAAATAATTTAACTTAAAACTTATAAAACATTTTCAACTTACCTTACCCCGACGACTCTAGTTTTATTAACAACTATAACCTTTTAGAATTTGGTTGGGATATACTACAAATGAATATAATTTAGTTCTCCAACTCTGATATCCCATCGAGAATAACCGAAGTAAAAGTCTTTCGCTGCAGACTAGTGTTACTCAATCATTCTCGAGTCTTTCTTTCTACACCTCCAAGCATTTTTTCTGCACCTCCAAAATTTCTTTAAATTTCCAAAATACCCTTTGACTATTTAAGGAAACTCACAGACATCACACCCCCAAAAATACTTTCGGAAGTCGACTTCCGGAAGTCAAAATATATGACTTCCGGAAGTCAAAATATATCACCGGAAGTCGACTTCCGGAAGTCAAAATATATCACCGGAAGTCGACTTCCGGAAGTAAAAATCATTACCGGAAGTTGACTTCTAGAAATAAAAAAACATTACCGGAAGTCGACTTCTGTAGATAAAAAAATTAAGTGATTTTAAATATTTTTAATTCTTTCTCAAATTTATATTTTCTAACTTATTTTATTTCATTTTTAAAACACATATTAAAAATTATAAAACATATAAATTTTAAAAAAATCACTTTAAAAATTAAAAAAGTAATAAAAATAACTAACAAAAAATTAAAAAAAATTTATATTAAAATAATAAAACTTTAAATTTAAAAAAATTAAAATATATATATATATAGATAGATATAGGAATCGGAAGTCCGATTTCCGTGTATATAT
>Ga0214543_1002226_pt1 | contig 38204 bp, 13 predicted proteins | sample CNSS2metaG_FD_160094 | JGI IMG/M metagenome (GOLD analysis project Ga0214543, IMG submission 160094) | Root nodule microbial communities from cowpea collected in UCLA plant growth center, Los Angeles, California, USA - CNSS2 | ecosystem: Host-associated > Plants > Roots > Nodule | place: USA...
TCACTTTTTATATAATATATATATATATATATATATATATATATATATATATATATATATATATATATATATAATATTCTGTTGTTCTTTCTTTGTTAGTGGATGCTTCTTCTTCTTCCACTGTGTTTTGCTTGTAAATTTACTCGAACTAAAAAAAGAAAAAAAAAAAAGAAGCACTTTAAGCGCTTCTCAATTTCCTTTGTTGTTCTATGTATCTATAACAATTATTCACTTTTGTTATTTTATTATAGTTATAGTTATACTACTGTTAAGAACATACCATTCATTGTTTTTTATTTATTTATTTTTCCTAATTTTGTATTTGCCCTTTAAATCGAGTGCATTTGATTATTTAATCTCTCTATAACGAGTATTTAAATGGAACATTTGCAGAGTTTTTAAAAATTTCATTTGATGAAAAATGGTTACGAAAGATTTATTAGAGAAAATAAAATTTTACAAAAAGAAATGTTCAGCAATATATATATATATATATATATGTATATATCTTCAAAATAAACTTTGACTGGGAATTGACATCTGATGGTGAACTTGCAGGAATGAAAGATAAGCAAGCATATCGTCTTGTTCATCCATCGTTCATAGCGTTGTCGTTGGGTTTTAGGGTTTCCAGAGTTCCGATTTCCGTTCATTTCTTCACCGCTTCATACCTTTCTTCTTCAAAATTCGATTCATAATTCTCTATCTCCATTCCTACAAGTAATTCCTCAATCATTTCGTTGCGCTAATTCGTACTCGTTTTGTTTGCGTAACGTGGATTTCTCTTACTTTCTATTTATGGTTTGTTTATCTGAAACCCTTCGAAGCACCGAGGTCGGTGTCGCTGACATTTTGATCTGTTGCATTCTAAAATTCATTTTCAATTATATGACAATTTGTATGCCGATGGATGAAGACATTCAACTTCTGAAGTTGAAATGTCAATGCGCTATACATTACTTACCGAATTTTGTTAAAGATTGATTGTGGGTCACTCCTTGTTTTTGTTGTGTTTATTTATCTCTTTGATTTCATTGTTTTGTTTTTGGCAATAGGTCCTGTCAGTAAATAATTTGGTGGTTAAAGGCTTATGGCTTTTGTTGCTCATCAACAGCAGGTACTTACTTATCAAATTGACCTCCTATTGGATTGTTTTTTATGGCCAACTTTTACTGATCGCTTTCATCAAGATTTTAGCCTTCTATGGATAAAAGTGAAGCCCATAGTAATATCAATGACAATGTGGCTAGTTTATCGTTGTTAAAGGTTGCTGATGATTGTTTACATGATTACTTGCCGATTAAAGGGTTAAGAATTTAGGATAGATTTACATTGTGTTATGATGATCTCAAAGTTTATTATCAATGCTATTTGTATTTTGTATTGTCAGTAGAGTAGTATTGCTGTCCCAGTGATATTTTCTGGTGGTTATTTGTATTTTGTATTCTGTTAGTAATTTGAACATCGGAGAGTTGTTAACATTTATTAGTTATCAGTTATCCTGAAGGTTTAATTTTATCTGAAGATGAAGCTTTACGGAGCATCTCTATTTCTCTCTCAAATTCTTCCGTGATTTTAGAGGTCTGTTGGTATTCTTTGGTAAACACGGTTTCAAAATTTCCAAAGCTTTGTTTGCTGAGAAGAAATCTACTACAATTTTGCCTAAATTATTTTTCTTTGTCAATACAAACACACCAAGTTCAATATGCTTTTCGTATAGTGTAAGTGGTGTTCTGCTTTTACAGTTCAGATTTTCCTTGTTAAGATTTCAAATAAAAGGATATACGAAATATGAATAATTTGTTTCTATTTCCTCAGGGCTTGTTTGTGGCATTTTCCTCAAGGCAGTTGTTATGGAGCAAAAGGCTGAAGCTGAAGCAATGTTTATCAAAATGTCACTTGATTGGAAGAGCTGATTGGCATTGCATACTAAGGTGGAGAGTTTGTTGTACCACTGATGAAAATTTTGGTCTGTCATATGGGTCACTATTTTCAATTATTTAAAAATGTGTGGAACATATTTACATAACGATAGAAATGTCTTAAAATATATTATGAGGTGGATATGTAACAAGATTTAGCAAAGTCAATTTGACATGCTACTTTAATGAGCCTTCTTGAAAAAGAGTTAAAAAGCTTTCCAGTCATGATTGATTAGTTATATTTATATTGTTTTTAACATGATAACATTGCCATCTGGGCATAGTTTTGTGCTCATAGAATGAGGTTGATACTGTAAAACCAAATACTATTTGGGGAGGAAGAGACTGATTATTGCATGTGCATAATTTTCGCAATAATGATTTATTTAACTGCTTACATGTTTTCACTTTTTGGTTGTAATACCAAATTTTCAGTTAGATGTCCAAGGATTCATTTACATACTGGTTGGAAAATTTCAGCAAAAGACCTGCATTAAAATACAGATAAAGGATTTCTTGTTTCCAGTGTAGGGCCTCCTCACATTTGCGGATCTAAACTCAAACCTTTGAAGATTTCAGGCTTCAAAGGCAGTGCCAAAGGTGATGATTCAGTAACCAGTGCAAATGGGTTGAAGGTTCCCAACCCCAAGACCTCTGTTAGACTGGATAAGAGTAGCGAAGTCAAATCAGAATCTCCAAAGTCCAACAATGTTCCACTCTCTCGGGCTTCTGAAGCAAATGAGAACCTTGCAGTATCATCTGGTATTCATAAACTTCTCCAAAAATGGCTTACAATGTTACAAACACCACCACCAAATCAAGGGGAGGAGGAAATCTTGGGAGAACCACCTCCGGATGTCTTACCAGACTCTTTACAAGGGACGAAAAAGACCATAAAAGGTCAGAGTTTGAAGGCAGCATGGTCGTATTTTCTAGCCCTGGATGCAGCAATAAAGATTCCTTTCTTAATATTGTAAGTATGACAATTTTTCCTTCCCTGCTCTTATTATTTGCCTGTCCCTGCACCACGTGTTTGCTGGGGTTGAGGAAAACAAGGATGTGTTGGTGTTTCTTATTCTATCATATGCATTGCTGTTAGGTAATCACATGTTTAATTTAATGACGCGTCTACTTGGACTTTTAGTTTGAAACAAATGTTAGGTTAGGTTATAAGAATTTATAGAGAAAGGGGAACTGGGGGGAGATGACTCGCTAAGTCGATTTAGGAAGCAGCCTTAATAGTAATTTGAAGCACAGAAAGCTTGCTTAAAAAAGAAAGTGCTGCTTTTAATGCTGTTTTGTTTTTTTCTGAGAGATGCTCATGGGACACTCTGAAGTCTGATATATAACAAAACTGCAAAAAAGTATTTGCTTTTAGACAGATTATTTGTATGCAAAGAGAGTACCTCTATTTAGGCAACTACATTTTCTTCCTTAATATATTCAGCGTATTTAACTGGCAATGTCAACAGTCTGCAGTGCACAATAATGCTTGATGATGCTCATCTTCTGATTCCATATTTCTCTGCAGTGCTCCTTTCTACTTGGCTGTTAATGTAGTTTATGGGGCAGAGGTGTCGAAGGAGTTAGCTCCTTTATGGGTTTTGGGGCCACTCATTATGGCTCTCTACATCATGTTGTGGCGGTGGCTATGTGCACTATATGTCTTCAGCTTCAAGCAGACCATCAAAGTAGTTAAGAATTCGCCCTCGTACTGCATGCTGGCATACAGCTATGTCTTTTGTGGCAAGCTCAAAGAAGACATCGAGACTCATATTTTGCAGCCTATATTGAGCATAACAAATACTGATTATAAACAGCTGGGTAGAAAAAAGTTGAAAGAATTGTCAGAATGGATAGTAGAGAAGTATCTTGATTTTGTGGAATCAATATGGCCCTTCTATTGTCGGACAATCAGATTTTTGAAGAGGGCTAATCTTATTTAAAGTTAGTGAGTGGGGTGGGGAAAGTTGGTTGTGATTTCAAGTGAGAGCTGGCCAATCCCGTTTTATACTGGGGTCTGGTGTTTTGAGTTGAGCGAGACTCAGAGGTTGTGTATTAGGTTAGGTTGTACCTTTATCGATGCTTGAGTACGAGGTTATCTAGTAGATTGTTTCCCTTCGTAATTGCTCATTGGTGGGGTTCTTTTTAAACCGTGACACCCCACCATTGTTTTCTTGTGCAAATTATGTAGTTTCACTGCCAAGATGGCTACTAGAACCAGGAGTCTTAATTTAAGAACAGTTTTTACGATAATTGATTTTAAAATTATTGAACTTTTATTTTAGATCTATTATTTAAAAGTTAATGTTGAAACATACTTCATTTTTTTTCTCTCACTATTTACAGGAGTCTCATTTTTAAAATAGAAAAATAATTAAGTTGAAAACAATAAATTTTTTTATAAAAGGTCAAACCTGGACTAAATAATAAATTGTGTCCTTGAATGTGTATCGTGTTGGTTGTTTGGTTACTGAAAGAATTTTTGTATTAGTTCTCTTGAAAAGTTAGTCCATCCTTGTGCTACGGGATTACATTTTCTATCTCATTATTTTCATTCATATGAACCTTAGATCTCTGTGTTTTCTCATTACCACAATTCCATGAGGGGTCATAAAAAATCATTGCATTTAGCTACATTGAAATTTAGAATATTTTTTGTTTATTACTTTTATGTTATTAGTATATATTATTAATTGTAAGTCGTTTAAAATTTTAGACTTAATTAAGTTTCAAGTTTATATAATAAATTTAAAATTTTTTATTAATTTTTTAAAATTTATTGAGTATTTTAAAATTATATTTTTAATTGAGTTTCTGTTATTCAAATTTTTTTGTTAATTAGGTAATGTATGTAACCGTTTTTTTGTTAATTAGGTAATGTATGTAACCGTTGAATTAATAAGACTGTTACATTGTGATCTTAATTAGTTATCATCACATCGAATTTTAAAATTAAAATTTTATAATCTTTATAATGTTATAATTTTGTTGTCTCATTTTTTTTTTTTAGTTTTCAATTCAATCAACTTTTTACATGATTTGAAGTTTATATTTAGTTTTCATTAACATAAATTTAATAATTTTTATAGAATTTTTTTATATTTAATTCTTAATAGTAGTCTTTTTAAGATTTTTCCAACGCAAACATTTTTCAAATGACCTCAAATGTTGGGCTCGACAAGAAATTGCATGAATTCAGTTTTTGATATCATTTCATTACAATGTTATTTGATGAAAAGTGTAAAAGTTTTTTCTATCATAAAATATATAATACTTGTATTCAGGGGAACTTATAAATTTTATATAAATTACAAATTTTATAGTGTTTAATGTAGTTTTTGGCTTGGTGCTTTCAATTCAATCCTGGGAACTTATAAGTAAAAAGAGTCCTTGAAAGGTGTACTTATTTCTTACAATTTGTATAGATTTATATATTTACTGTGCTTGCCGATGTAAAAACAAGGAAAAGTATGGATATTGGTAGTGATATTTATGAGTTGGGTCAGATAAATTTTGGACAATTTTGTTACAGAGTTCACTTAAGTTGGATTGCTTTCCAACATTATTGGGAATTCTTCCTACACCTCCAAGATTGTTTTTCACTTCCAAAAAAATTTTAAATTTCAAATTACCCTTTGACCATTTAAACATAATAACACAAATCGCACCCAAAATTAATCCGAATCTCGACTTTAGTAAAGATGTTTCTGGATGCCGACATTTAGTGAATTTGAACTTACGGATATAAAAAAAATATACCGAGAGTCAACTTCTGAATATATATTCGTTTTTGGTGTCTAAATTCAAAATTTATTTTTTTATTATATTTAATTTTTACTTTTATTAATTCTTTAAGAAATTATATTTAAGTAAATTTGAATTTAAATATATAAAAAGTATATAATTAAAAGGAGAAAGAAAAAATAATTTAAATTAAAAATTTAATTTTAAATAGAATTAAAAAATTTAAATAAAATATAAAATAATAAATATATTAATTCTATTAATTAAAAAAATACTTATAAATTAAATAAAATTAAAAAATAATTTAAATTAATATATATATATATATATATATATATATATATATATTTTCGTTTTTCTTTTTAAATTTTAAATTTATTCTTTTACTTCTATTCCATTTTTATTTTTATTATTTTTAACAAATTATATTAAAGGAAATATTTAAAAATACAATAAATATATAATAGAAAAAATAAAAGAAAATAGTTTAAATTAAAAAATTAAATTTTAAATACAATTAATTTTTTTAAAATAAAATAGAAAACAATACATATATTAATTCTATAAATACTTATAAATAAATAAAATTAAAAAAAAATTTAAATACAAATAATAAAGTTTTAAATTATATATATATATATATATATATATATATATAAAGAATTCTCTTTTTTATATATACATTTCATAATTCCAACTTTATCTTTTAAAATATTATTATTTATTAAATATTAAAAAATTAACAGTTACTTTTACAAGTTTTTATAAAACTATTTACTTCTCTCCTTCTTCATTTTTCTTATATTCATCAACAGTTATTTTTTCCTATTTTCTTCATACATTTTACTTTATTTTTTATAAATATAATTTTATTTAATTTATTAACTTAATAATATTACAATATCGTTCATTACTAATATATTATCATGCATATTAAAAAAATGCGTACCTATGTTTACGCTAGTATATATAAAAAGATTTCGAGTTCCATTTTTTTTTTATATATATATATATATTGTTTTTTTTTTTTTGAAATTTAATGTTTTTTTAATTATGTTTAATTTCTAGTTTTATTAATTTTTGAATAAATTATGTTAAAGTAAATTTAAAATAAAAAACTTTTAAATATATATATATATATATAATATGTACATAATTTTGTTTTCATATAATATATTAGAAAAGAAAATTAAACTAAAAAAATAAAATTTAAAAACAGTTATACTTTAGTTTAAATATATATATATATATATATATATATATATATATATATATATATATATATATATTTATATATTTTGAAAGTCGACTTTTGATATTATATATATTTAAAAATTTATTTCTGGAATTTTTCGGTAATATATATATTCTAGAAATCGGTATTATATATTTGAGAAGTCAACTTTAAATAATATATTTTAACATTCATAAGTTGACATTTAAAAAATAATTTTGGGAGTGTGATTTTCGTAATTTGCTTAAATGGTTCGAAGATATTTTTGAGATTTGTTTAGAGATGCTGGAAATATTTTGGAGGTATAAGATTTTTTGACTCAACTCATCCTTAGATGAATTGATTAAATTAGGTAATTTGAGTCAAAATTTTAATTTAAAATTTTTTCAGTAGTCATAATTTTCAGATATCAATCTAATTAAAAAGTAACTTTAAAAAATGTTATTTAAGACCTGAAATAATCCAATAAATTCAGTCATTTTCGAAACTAATATGAAAGATAAAAATAAAAACATAAACAGAGTTTTTGGTTGGATCTCTAATATTTTCAGTAAATTTATCATCTAATTTGTATAAATTAAACTCAGCCCAGTGAGCCCAATCTGATTAGATTAAATTGGATGAAATTAAATAATTAAATAATTTATCCTAATAAACACCCCTAAAAATTAATGTTGAAAAATGAAAAATGAAAAATGATAAAAAAAAGCAACAAATGATTTTATCTTTAAATTTTTTTCTCAATATTTACGAACAAAGTTATAACCATTTGTACCGTTTAGTATAATAAATTATGTAAACATAAATAATAGTTAAACATTTATAAATATATTATATTGTATTATAATAAAATGAAGAATAAATAAAATTTAAAATAATTAATAAACTAAAATGAAATTAAATAAATATTTTGCTAATATATTTTATATTAAAAGATAAATAATATAAATATAAATATAAAAATAATAAATAATAAATAGAATTAATTTAAACTTTAATGTATGTTTATTGAAAAATATAGTTTTTTTTGTTAATAAATTTTTATCATAATTTATTTAAATTTATTTTTAATGTTAACTTATTTTAAAACTTTATTTTATAAATTGTCTTTTAAATATATTAATATATCACTAACTCTATTCTATCACGGAATTAAATCTAATATAAATTTCTTATTTAATGTCTCCCAATCCAAATAATTTCATTTTTTAGTATATTGAACAATAAATTCTTACCTTCTCTCTATCAAACAAAATTCTTCCCCGAATTGAACCAAAATATTTAATTAGTCTTTTATACGCTGTGGATGTTAACACTCACTCTGCCATATACTAACTTTATTAATCAATAAATATAACTTATATTGATGACAAAAGCTAATTTTGTTCTTAGAAGGAATTGAAAAAAAGATTTTTTTTTTTTTATTTATCATTGAAATGTGTAACAATAACAATGCATTCTTTTGTGATTTATTAAAAAGATTTTCAAAAAAGAAAATCTTTTTCATTATTTAAGGGATGTGCTGATTGGTTGGCAAGGCCCTGTATTTGGATATAACACTAATAAATGTCACAATAAATTATGGATATAAAGAAGAATTAACAAGTAATACAATTGAAAGTGAATCCTCATTTTTTATAATTAGGAAAAATAGTTCCATTTATTGTTTATATAGAAAAATAAGAAGAAGTATTATTATAATATTTTACACTATTATAACACCTTAATTTAGAAACAAATTTATATGTTAAATATATATTTCAATCTCAAAAGTTTAATTAAAAGTTAATAAAAGAAAATTTTCATAAATCCAAACAAAGGTTAATAAGATTACAAGATGTTTTAATTTATGAATAAGTAGAAATAAAATTCATTTGCCTCATTAATAAGAATAATTATTTTTGTTATAATTTATTATAAATTTATTAAAAATACTAGCTTTATTATGAAAATCATTTAAAAGTAATATTCAAACATAATTTTCTAAATTTACCTATAAGACTCTTTTCAAAATGGGAAAAAAATTGGAAAAAGTATTTTGAATAATATAAACGTAGGAAATGTATTACCCGGGAATTACATAATATTGAAAGTATGATTGAAATTAAATAAAATAAACATTGAAAAAAAAAGTAAAATATAATAATTTAGAAGTAATTTTATTAAATAAAGAACATTTGCAAAGACTTGCGGATGAAGTAACATTTTCAAAGACTAGTACCACTTTATAAATGAAGTTCTCTTTCACAAATGGTAATTGAAACAAATCAAATTCTAACAGCAGCAAACATTCTCACACACCCTCTCTCTCTCTCTCTCTCTCTCTCTCTCTCTCTCTCAGAGTAATGGCCACTGCAATTAGTTGCTTCTTTTCTTCTTCTCCCTCTTCTTTCCAACGCAACACAAATCTCAAGGTACTTAACTTTCTCTGTCATTTTTTTGCAATGTAGTTTTCACTGTTTCAAGAATAAAGATTCAAGAATAAAGATTAAGGGATAAAGATTCAAGAATAAAGATTAAGCAATTCAAGAATGTCTATAGAAATTTTATTTTCCTAAAATTGACGAGTAATAATATGTAATCAGTCTATTAAGTCTGTTCGCTAGAATTTTGTTGCTAAATGTATTTGTAAATTTTTCTTTTTCTTGGATAGTAAATTCTATTTTAGTATGGCACCATCTAGTAGTGTTGTTTTGTTTGTTCTTCCTCTTACATTGTGTCGTTTCCTTCCATATTCAGTTGAGGTTATCGCTCCACCGCCAAAGAGTCGCTCACTGGACAATATATGACAAAGGTAGCTTGGTTGATTGTTTGTTGGGCTTATTTGTGAATTTTCTTTGTTTTTTTATTATTTTCTGACTTGACAACCTAATAATCATTTTCATTGTTTGAAGAAATAGTGATTTTATATGATTGAGTTTGGTAAATAATTTGACTATGGAAGATTGGTTTCTGATTTCTGGAGGTGACTTTGTTAACACTCTTCTGTTTGTGATGGTTAGACAAATCCAGTCAGTATATCCACAGAGTACCAAAGTTGAGAGGAAGGCACCAGAAACAGCATGCTTGGGTGCCAGAAAAGCATGATTCTATTTCTGAAAACATCTTTCCTATTAACAAATCATGTTTTCATTTATCCCAAAATGGTGGAAAGTCAAGACTAGTCCCCTTTTGTGACCTTAACAGAGATAACGAAGTCATTTCATCAAATTCAGAGAGGACTCAGAACAGCGCATCATGGATGTTGGGTCCTGCTATCCTAGTTGCTTCTTTCATTTTGCCTCCACTCATTTTGCCTAAAGTAATGCTTAACAATTTTGGAGAGTCGTCGTCATTAAGTAACTAACTTTTCTTTTAAAGAAATTCTATTGTGATGTGTTACTTTTCATGCAATATATACGATTTAGCATATGCAATCTGTAGTGTATTTCTTGCATTGATGTGCTGTTCAAAAGTAACATGTCCCTGATGAATGGAAAATTTGCCCTCGGAATTCTTTTATTGGGGTGGGGTAAGGAACTGGTACCGTTAAACTTTCTGGATATTCATATCTGGAGTATGAGTCTTGTTAATATAGTGACTGGGAACCGGTCATTCTTTCATGATTAGGACAAAACAGTTTGAAAGAATCATCGAACAATTGGACAGAAATGAAAAATTGAAGTGAAAGAATATTTTACTTTCTTGAAAATGAGATTCCCTAGTATAATTTATATAAATTCCATAGGATTTATATATAGATATATATACTTGTTTGAATTTGCTAGTTTATTAATAGTTTTGAAAACTGTTTGAACCGTCAAACAAATAATTTGTTGAAACTAGTACAAGTAAGATTTGAAATGAGGTCTTGCTTGATTGGACAATCTTTTTTCATAAAAATAAAATTTGAAGAAAAAAACAAATAAACGAGTTTTGTAGGCTAATGTTTAGAAGGTGATTTTTAACTGAGGTTTAAGTTAGTTTTCATTTATAAAGAAATTTGTTTTACTTTTGTTTCTTATTTTTTCTAGTAGAAGTGTTTTGTAGAACATTACCAAATATTGATTTGATCCATACTTGCTGCAATGTTGGCACTTTGGGTTGAATATCCACAAACACTGGAGTGACACATTATTTTCTTTGACTGTTGGTACTTTATTATCCTTTCTTTGTTACTTTTTTAATTTAGTGCTTAACTCTGAACTTCCCTCCATTCTTCGTCTCCAGTTTTACTCCTATTATTCTTCACAGAAGCAACTTTCTACAGTGGAGTTGCGGTTTTTCTTCTTCAACTGGACTCTTTAATGAGACGCAGACAACCAAATCATTCTGCAAACAAAAGTGTTACTTTTAGCCCACAATTGGGATATCAAATCTCTTCCGTTGTTACCATGGTGCTTAGTATAACAATTCCAATAGCCACAATGATTTTGGCCTTGCAATGGACTTTCCCTCTCGTCCCCACGACTTTTGTTCCACACCTGGTTGGTATACTTGTCCAATTCACATTTGAGCGGCTTGCAAGATATTGGAAGTCACCATCATGGGCTGCTATTTCTTTGATCTTTCATGTAAGAGAATCCAATACCCTCTTGATTAACCTTTTCCTGGAATTTTGGTAGTAGGATTCTTTGAAATATTCCCATTCCTTCTTCTCAATTGATGATTCATATTATGACACTAACAAATTATTTAATGCGCAGGCATATAGATTTCACCAAATCCATCGTGCTGTAAATCTGCTAACGTATATTTCATTTGAAAGTGGAAGATCTGAGGTTGCAAAAAGCAAACTGCCTGCAGGCAGTTTGGTAACACTTTCAAATATCCTTTACTTGCTTCTTGTGATTTGCTTTTGGTCTTTCTCAAGCTTCCTGATGAGACTGTTTCTGGAACTAAATAGTGATGCCAAGTTGATGTAAGGTTTGTTAGTATCATTTCACAGCTGAAAACAGCCCAACTCATCTTTGGGTTACTTAGTCGTTTTGTTTGGTGATAAACCATCTGATTGGAAGGAATTGATCCTCCCGCTAGTTTACTACTGATTGTGATGGCTAGAACTTGTACATAATGGATTTTCAGTGTAGAAAAGCAAATGAAGAGATATCATAGGTAGTTCTATTTCCGCGGCCATACAAATTATAACCCTTACAACTAGTTACATATTTCCTGTGTGTATACTTTCATGTTGGAACCCTCATTCGTTTAAGTAGAGAATTGAAAACTTTCCAGATTCACAAGTGTAAAGTTGGTTGAATAGTTGCAGAAAGATCTGCTGTTGGTTGAACACATAATATGAACCTGATGTTAGAATAATTAGCAGTGATTCATAATCACATGTCAGTGGAAACAAAATGTCATAAACAGGGTATAGATCCCTAGTTACAAAAAAATGGCTTTTTTTTTTAATTATTTTTTATCATTAATGAGTTTTAAAAAATTGCACGATCAAAAACTATATTATTTGCTTTCTGCATATTACTGAAATTGCATGACATAGCGTGACATATAAGAATCCAATTGAGGTTGTGACGTATAATATATTTTAACTAAAAAAGGTAGCTTTGACACAATCCACTTCAACAAAATGGAAACTTTCATAAATTCGTTAATTTAAAGACAAAATGCTTTTTTTGCTGTAGAGTGAGCGTATTTTTTTTAGTTAGAAGCAGTATGATGGAAAGAAAATTAGACATACATTTAACAAATAGTATGTCCAATAGACAATAGATAATTAATTAGTAAACGAAGAAAAAGAAAGAAAAGAGTGTATCTCTTAAAGAAAAAGAAAAAAAAAAACAACCCTCACTTGTGAATGGGTCTGACACTGCCTCCTAAACCCGTGTGTTTCATGGAAGAGACCATCTTTTACAGAAATTGTGGTGGCCTTAGAGAGATGCTGTAATACTGAAACATTTACGTTAAAAAAATATTTATTTTAAAACTGAACAAAACTTGGGTACCAATATATAACATTATATAATGTAATAGCTGTAATATTTTATTGCATATTAACATTTATAATTTTATTATTAATTATTTCTTACCTAATTTTCTTTAATGCTTGGACCTCATCATCTTCTCGTTTCTTTGTTTATTCTTGCTTTCTAGACCGATTACAACTATAAGTGTGACTTAAATTCTGATCATATAAACTCAAAACTGGGCTTATTAACTACCAAGATTAAAATCGATAAGTAATATTAATTTGCAGAAAAAAATTAATCTCTGTCCTAGTAAATTGAGAGATAAACATCGTACGACTGAACAAAAATTTGTAGATCAAATTAGCAATGACATGAATTATGAGGACAATGTTTAACTTATAGTCAACTCTTCATTAGTTTAGCTTGCTTTTATCATATAATTATATGTTATGTGTATTTTTTTTTAATATATGACACGTGTGTATATATATATATATATATATATATATATATATATATATATATATATTCTTTTTATGTGTATAATTCCTATAATTGTTATTTCAGCAGAAAATAACAAATCGGTTAAGTGAGATCAAACCACATTTTGATTGAATACAAAGAGACCTGTAAAAGTGTCAATTTTGATTTCGTAAATGAAAATTATAAATTTGACTATCTTAATTTTATTTGTCAAATTTCAATATTTAGTTTTCAGTAAAATAATATAATTAGAACTTAATAAAATTAATGTTTGTGAAGAAAGAGTAATAGGAAAATGAAAATTTATAATTAATTTAGATATCTTTTTCCGTACAATAGAATTAAATTTTTGTTAATGAGTATTCCATTAAACTTTGCTATATTCCAATTCAAACCACTACATTCTCTACCCTAAGTAAAACATAAGAACAATGGTATTCCATTCTCTACCCTAAGTAAAACATAACAACAATGGTATTTTGACGTTAGAATTTCTTTTTACTATGGTTCATTATTTTTTTTCATATAAAAATTGTCAAATGGTGTTCAAAACTTTTTTTCCAAAACATAACGTCAATTATCCAATGTTTAGGTTGCTCCATTTAATTTTATTTCTTATTGTTATATTTGTTTCACTTTCTATTAAGCATTTAAATTTAACTATACATTGTATAGTTTTCTGTATGCATTCATTTTCCCTCCAAAGCCTTTGCTTGCTGGTAGAAAAATTGGACAGAGAAAAACAAATAAAAAAAATGATATGCTCACTTTACAAATTATTTTTATAAAATTGACTTAAATTTAAAGTTCACTTCTTTATATATTTTTATTTATTTTTCTTAAACCAAACACATTTATCTGTATCTATTTTTTTTTTCTAATTAATTTTTCATTTGAATGTAATATATGTATAGCTTATTTTTCTTAATTTGCAAGATTACCATATAGTCCCTAAAATATTCATTTAAAAAAAGAATGAGGAGAAATGAGGTCAGTAATACTTATCCAGTTGTTTTAGATTCTTAAATTGTTGTATGAACTTGTCTTATTGGTCATGGTCTAAGCAGCTTCAACAAATAACTTGGTGCCAAAACTCCATTAAAATATATACAGCTTCACTTCAAACCCAACACAAGTCAACATATTACTAAAGAGAATGAAGATGTCAACGCTGAGCCAATCTGCACTGTATTCTTCTTAATGTAATTACTTCTTTTTCTCTACCAAACTAACCTCTGCATGATGCAAAAGCTTTGAAAAATTTAAGAATACCGTGTTGCAAACAACGAAATTGAATTTAAGTATTTTAAATAATATTTTGACGTTATTCTAAGTTCTATTGGAACGATATATTCGTACTCACTCCAATGCAGAATCTCCATATTTTATATATATTCTTTTAAACAACGCGTTGTTGTGTCTTGATGTTGTTTTAAATCTTTGTTTATACGTTTGGTCTCCTCAATAATGCACCTTCTCCCTTGGCTGCATCTCTTCCCGTAATCCAAAATTTTACACCTAAGTTTTACTCCATTTTTGTATTCAAGAGTAGTTAATCTCCCCATCACATTATTCCTTTTCATTCTTCTGAAAAATGGACTTTAACTAAGATTAGGTAGCAATTAAAAAGAATAAACAACTCTTGTTGAATTGTGAGCTATCAATCAAACTCTAAAAGTTGAAAACATTCTTTAGAGCGAGCGAGACTATTATTAGATAAATGATAAATAAATTTCTATGTGTAAGGATAAGAAATAAATTTTTAATAGTTTAACTTAATTTTATAAAATTTGTGAAATTTGTATTTATTTTATACCGTAAATTCATCTTACTTTTATATTATATATAATTTTTAACATATTTTATACAATAAAACATATATATCTCAAAATTAAGAGTACATATTAATAGTAATTTGATAACGATTCGATAACAAACAAGTGACATAAAAAATTCAAAAAATAACACATTACACTTAAATAGGTTATCTAATGACATTTTAATAACTATTATTAGATATGATAAATAAATGTGAATTTAGTGCAAATGTGGTTAACAAATTAGAATGACCTTATTTTTCAAATTTTAGGTTGCAAGAAGTTCATGAGAAAGGTCAATGATGACATGCACTATAACGTGCAAGTAGCGTTTAGGAAAGGGAAAAAAGGTAATTATTTGCACGAAGCGTAGGCACCTAAACTTTTTGTAGTAGTGACCACATATATAGTGGAAGTATAGAAGCGTGAATAAAAAAAGCGTAGCATTTTGAAAACAAGCACTATTGGGTTAGTACCAAAGTAGATAACAAAAGTCTCCAACCACATTTTTCTTCTAACACTCCCATAAATACCACCAATATTGGGAAAACGAAAAATAAGGAAAATGTTACAAAAACTCTTTTACAATAAACGTAAAATTTAGTAAGGTAAATGCAATACATTACATCATGAATATATATTTAAATAAATTTCTCTGTAAATACTTTATAAAATAAAATAAACTTCTCTAAAATGTAAATTTAACTTGTGTATAATTTAAAAATAAGTGCTTACATTTTTTATTTAAAAAAACTACCAATTAACTAATAAACAAACTAATCTTTATGTTTAAAGAAGATTATTTTTATTATTTCATATTTTCCTATCCCCTCTGAGAAAGTTTCATACTCATACTGATGAAATAATTGAAGTTTTTAGAACAATGTAATGTGATGTTTCCTTTTTGAGGGGTTGCTTATGCTTGAATCATGGGAAACTGGGGCGAAGGCGTGGATGCTATAAAGCTAACAATGAAAGCTTAGTGAGCTGAATATGAAAGATAAGATTTGGGGCACTTTTGTCTTCATGTATTTTGGCTTATATACATATTTATCGCGAATCAATGATATTTGAAACAAATATTATTGCCCTTAACTTCATTGAATCAATTACGATAATGCAGTAAAATTTTAGTGTATAAACTATTGAGTATAATACACCAAACCTCACATGGTTTTGGCTTTTATTGTGGACGAATTAATGAAGCTGGAATTGACCAAAACTAGTGTGGTTGTTTTCTCTTCCATGTTTTCTTCTCATATTTAATTTGGAAGTAGGTCGTTTAGGTTGAGAACAATTTATGCTTAACCCTTAATGAGTTTGATCCTACAATAATAGAAATGAACATATGGAAGATGACAATGGAGAAACCTAACACATTGTCATGTGCTTTCACCCCTCGCTGAATTAAGGAAATAAAACAGAAAAAAAGAAAAGAAGGAAAAACCGGATAGGGAAAGCCTAAAACGTGTGAAAGTTACCCTCATTCATAGTTTTCCACGTTTCATTATGAAAACTAACTTTCTCATGTTTCATCATGCATGCTTGAAAGCTCACGGCCTTTGGTTTTTCTTTTTTAAGAAAACTTATCACGGAAAGGCAGAAAGTAATCTTATGCTTGAATATCCTGAGTGAAATCTTAGCATTTGGATTGCCATAATGTTTTTGTACCAATTTAGTTGACAATTTTTGAAGTTTAAACAACTGGTACTCTTGTAAAGTCAAATCATGCTCAAACTTGTTTATCTTGAACTCAAACGTCTTATAAAAACTACTTCGAAGATACTATGAATTTGTCCAGCAGCATTGTGAACAAAATTTGAGGATTATAAAAGTGGCCCCACTTGTGCAACTTTTTTCTCGACCATGAGGGGATCTTTTTCTTCGTGCTGCATAATTCTGTTGAACGTACCTCATTGTATTATCAAGTTCTCTACCACAAAACAAAAGCTAGTAAAGAATCTTATACTATTAAACTCGTTGCCTAGAGAGAAAAAAAAGGGCGAAAAGGCACCAACATCATGGTTAAACTGAAAAGGTAGAAACTAGAAAGATGTCACCATATGTTTAAGATATAATATAATGGGTTGAACTTCTTCATTCTACTATTTCAACTTTGCTACTATTTAAAACCGTATCTTAACGACCAATTAGCACTTGAACTTGCGTCTTTGTTCATTACTCCTTCGTTTCTCATTCTACTTTTTCTTACTATTTTCATTTGATACCCATCAAAACTTGAGCTCTCTTCTTAGTTGTTCTTCTCTGTTCTTTTATACAGAATGGACCACCTTTTCCTAGAGCATACCTTTTGAATCATTTGGTCTTCTGTGTGAACCTTGGAAATGAAACTCATACCTGTCAGACATTCTGCAATGGGTTCCATTTGGATGTGCCATTTCTTTCTGTTACTGTTCATACTAGATACTTCTTTAATTGCAAGTATGGCCAATAATGCAACAGATTCCTACTGGCTTATCAGAATCAAATCAGAGTTGGTAGATCCATCAGGAGCACTTGGCAACTGGTCTCCGACAACTCATGTCTGCGACTGGAATGGAGTAACATGTGCAGTTGATCAGGAACATGTTATTGCCCTGAACCTGTCTGGTTCAGGAATATCCGGTTCCATTTCAGTTGAGTTCAGACACCTCTCTTCTATTCAAACACTTGATTTGTCTTCAAATTCTCTTTCTGGCTCCATCCCTTCGGAGCTGGGTCAGCTTCAGAATCTAAGAATATTGCAACTATACTCAAATGATCTCTCTGGGAACATTCCTGCAGAGATAGGTAACATGAGGAAGTTGCAAATTCTTAGAATAGGTGACAACATGTTGAGTGGTGAAATTCCACCTAGTATTGCCAATTTGAGTGAATTGACAGTTCTGGCGATAGGATTCTGCCACTTGAATGGAAGCATACCAGTTGGGATTGGTAAGTTGAAGCATCTAATATCGCTTGATTTAGAAATGAACAGCCTTAGTGGGCCCATACCTGAAGAGATTCAAGGCTGTGAAGAGCTCCAAAACTTTGCAGCATCAAACAACATGCTTGAAGGAGACATACCTTTCTCTATGGGGTCGCTTAAATCATTAAAAATTCTGAATCTGGCCAATAACAGTTTGTCTGGGTCAATTCCTCATGCTTTGAGTCATCTTTCTAACTTGACTTACCTGAATTTGCTTGGAAACAAACTGCATGGAGAAATTCCTTCTGCGCTTAATAGTCTGATTCAGCTGCAGAAGTTAGACTTGTCCAAAAACAACCTCTCTGGATCAATACCTCTCCTTAATGTAGAATTGCAGAGTCTTGAAACTCTTGTTCTGTCTGATAATGCTCTGACCGGTAGCATTCCAAGTAACTTCTGCCTCAGAGGTTCAAAGCTTCGGCAACTCTTTTTGTCTAGCAACATGCTCTCTGGCAAGTTTCCTTTGGAGTTGCTCAACTGCTCCTCAATACAACAGTTGGACCTTTCCGATAACAGTTTTGAAGGAGAACTTCCTGCAAGCCTGGATAAACTGAAGGACCTCACAGATCTTGTTCTCAACAACAACAGCTTTGTTGGATCTATACCTCCTGAAATTGGAAACATTAGTAGCTTAGAGGGTCTTTTCCTATTTGGTAACTTCTTGACAGGTAAAATTCCAATGGAGATTGGAAGGCTGCAGAGATTGAGCACCATTTACCTCTATGACAACCAGATGTCAGGACTCATACCAAGAGAGATAACAAACTGCACAAGCTTAGAGGAAATTGACTTCTTTGGAAATCACTTCACAGGGCCCATTCCAGAGACTATAGGTAAGCTCAAGGACTTGGTTGTTCTGCATCTTAGGCAGAATGACTTGTCTGGTCCCATCCCACCAAGCATGGGGTACTGTAAAAACCTTCAGATATTGGCCTTAGCAGATAACACGTTGTCTGGTTCCATTCCATCTACATTCAGTTACCTCTCGGAACTCACCAAAATTACCCTTTACAACAACTCCTTTGAAGGGCCTCTCCCTCATTCACTCTCTTCTCTCAAAAGCCTGAAAATCATCAACTTTTCACACAACAAGTTCACTGGAAATTTCTTTCCTCTCACTGGTTCAAATTCTCTTACCATTCTGGACTTGACCAACAACAGTTTCTCAGGTCCCATCCCTTCCACTCTAGCCAATTCTAGAAACCTCAGCCGTCTCAGACTTGGACAAAATTATCTCACTGGAAGCATTCCTCCTGAATTTCACCAACTCACGGAGCTCAACTTTCTTGATTTATCATTCAACAATTTAACAGGAGAAATGCCACCTCAACTCTCAAACTCCAAGAAAATTGAACACATCCTCATGAGTAACAACAGGTTGAGTGGCAAATTACCTGTTTGGTTGGGAAGCTTACAAGAACTTGGTGAACTAGATCTCTCATACAATAACTTCAGTGGGAGGGTACCTTCTGAGCTTGGTAACTGCTCCAAATTGCTCAAGCTTTCTCTCCATCACAACAATCTGACCGGTGAAATCCCCCTAGAGCTTGGAAACCTCACTGCCCTCAATGTCTTTAATTTGCAAAGGAACGGATTCTCTGGCCCCATTCCTCCGACAATGCAGCAATGCACAAAACTGTATGAGCTTAGGCTCTCAGAGAACTTTTTAACAGGTAACATACCAGTTGAGCTAGGAGGGCTTGCTGAGTTGCAAGTGATTTTGGACTTGAGTAAAAATCTCTTCACCGGTGAGATTCCACCATCTCTTGGAAACCTCATGAAGCTAGAGAGACTCAACCTCTCTTTCAACCAACTTGAAGGAAAATTTCCTCCTTCACTGGGCAAACTCACAAGCCTGCACGTGTTGAATCTCTCAAACAACCATCTTGAAGGCCAGATTCCTCCAACATTTTCAGGATTCCCACTAAGCTCGTTCCTGAACAATCAGGGCTTGTGTGGCCCACCACTGAGATCATGCTCTGAATCCACGGCACAGGGGAAAATGCAGCTATCAAACACACAAGTGGCAGCAATCATTGTGGCCATTGTGTTTACTTCCACAGTGATATGCTTAGTGATGTTGTACCTGATGCTCAGGATCTGGTGCAACTGGAGAAAAGTTGCCATTTCGAGTGCAGAAGGTGGCACTGTTGCCCACAAGATAAGGAATGGAGAGTATTGGAACATGAATTCATTTGGGTTTATTCCTTCACCAGATAAGCAGAATTCAGCAGCAACTTCCTTCTACAATATTAAAATGGAGACCATGGAAAATGCACATATGTAAAATATTTTTCATTAGTTTGGGTTCCAAGCTTTGAGGAACCATTGTATCTCACAGTACTTGCACATCCTCAAATGCTAACATCATTTCATTCAATAGAAATACTTCTTCATTCAAAAGCATCATCCTACCGCAGTATCTGCCACCGGGAATTCTTCAAGAACGAGTATATCATTCCTAAAATTCGTAATATATTTTATTTAAATAAATATATAAAAATAAATTGATAATTATTATAGGTATTAAATTTAGCTTATTAAAATAAGAATATAATAAAATACATATAGCGTTCATGTTTCCGTAGTATATGCAAAACTACTATTAAAATTCTTTTGAATATACAAAGAAATTCTTAGTTTTATCGAATGGAAGAACGTAGGATCGGTTGAGATTTGTAGGTTTTCTTTTAAGATACGATAGATATAAAAAATATATTAGCCACATGAAGTTGTTATTTTATTTTATTATTCTATAGAGCAAAATGTAAAAGTATCAAATATTACAATTTATTAAACCTGATTTCCTAAACTTACATAATAACTAAATATATTTTTATGTTTATACGAAAATATTTTTAAAAGCGAAAGATTTCCAAAAAAAATAATTGAAATAAAAAAATATATTAAGTAAATATTTTTAACATTCCTTCTTACTTAATATTTTAAATTATTTTTTGGGTTAAGTATGTTTTTAGTCCCTGAACTTTGACCCAAAATTGGAATTTATTTCTGTTTGAAACTTCGATACATTTTAGTCCTTACACTTTAAAAATGAATGAATATAATCCTTTTAACTCAATTATGTTAACTTGTTTTGAAGTAACGAACGCGCACTTCAGTAGATATTGAACCATGAATGTGTCAAACAGTGTAAAATATTAACATAATTGAGTTATAAGGACTATATTCATTTATTTCTAAAGTTTAGGGACCAAAATGTATTGAAGTTTAAGACATGGACGAATTCAAATTTTGGATCAAAGTTCAGGGACTAAAAACATACTTAACCATATTTTTTTTATATTTGATTTTTTGCTTTTTTTCTTGAAACTCTTGTTTTTCTCTGTCTTCAATTTTGATTCTTCTTTTGTTAATGGTGATTTTCTCCTCTCTTCTTTTTTGTCTTGTAATTCTTGTTTTTGTCTTTTTTTCATGAAATCACATTTTTATTCAATTTGACATTCTTCATTATATTTCTTTTTATATCATAATCACATAATTATCATAGGATTTCATGATAGTAACATTGGACCTTTGGTGAATGTTAATATGTGATCTTCATCTACTATCCACTTGGACAAAATTTTTTCAAGAGATATCCATGTTCTTTTGACTTTGATCCTTTTTTTATATTATCTTCATTTGTAGTCCATTCTTCCTTATAAAATTCAAAGCAAAGCATCTGTCTTTCACGTGAACTTTGAATACTTTTGGGTTATTACCATCTTTGATCATACAATTTATTTTCAAGGAAGACCTTATAACCTTTCTCTAATAGTTAAACAACACTTAATAAATAAGACATTAAAAATTAATTTGACACCCAATGAGTTTTAATTCCAATTACCTTCCACATGAAGTTGTTCTTCATTCTGAATTCTTACTCTGAAAATATATCTGACTTTTTAAGCTTTTTGAAAAGTGTTAGGTTATGAGTCATATGGTTCGTAAAATCACTATCTACAAGCCAACATTTTCTAGATTTGTTTGTAACACATGATGTTGTAAGAAGTAGTTTCCCTCTAATTTGTTCTCTACAATCTTGACATTTTCTTCAAGATCTTGGAATTTGTGTATATTTTCACATGATCAAACTAACCACATTTGTATCATTTTGCATCTGACCTCCATTAACACTTGTTATGTCGATGATCATTTTTCTTGCAACAAAGACAAGATGAAAAAAATCAATGTGTTGTTGTATTTGTTCCTTTTTGATTTCAAAAGAACCTTTTCCAATATGAATTAAAATACCTTTGAAAAGTAATTGTGGTCAAATTTTTTTGTGCTTTTCAAGATTTTTCATATTTCTCTAGCATTGTCACCACAATTTTATCTATAGTATTGAATCCGTAAACTCCTTTACCAACAATTTTATCTTTTTAGTAATATCAAACAATTTGTTTGAATATTCTTTAATTGTCTTAGACTCTTTTATCCTTTGCAATTCAAATCTCCTTATTAAGTTCATAACTTTTATGCCTCGAATCTTCTTGGTTCTTTCATATTTTCCTTTCAAATACTCTCAATTTTTTTTTTTGTGACTTTAGGTCATGATCTTGATTTTCAATTAATTTTTCAAAATCCCAAATTAATTAAAATTATGATTAATACAAAACACAAAATTCAATCAAGCTTAAAACATACTCTAAGTAGTCTCACCAAACTGAAAAAAAAAATACAATGTATTTACCACTTAATTAGATATGAAAGACGTATAAGGAAGAAGAAGGAATGAAAAGAAAAGATGCTGGGGACTGGATCCTACATCTTATTATGTTTTCCAATTTACTAAATTTATGTACGTTGAATGTAGGGGACATTGGAATTAAATGAACATTGTATTTAAGGAGAGATTATGAGACATAAACTAAGGAAACAAAGCGACATATTGGAATTCGTGAATAACAGACTTTCAATTAACTAGGGTCTATACACAATTCATAAAAAAAAAAAAAAAAAAAAATATCCAGTTCTTCTATAATTTATTTTCATATAGAAGAGGATCAAAATGAGAAAACAGTTCCACAATTCATTACAACTGTAATACATCAACAACTTGCAAGGACACAGCACAGCCCAGTTTACTCTTCCCTATCCCTGAACCCTGTTTCATGTACACAATTCTACTACAAGTTGCTTCATGACCATAATCTTCAGTTTGTTCCTTGCGTCTTATGTTGAGCAAAATCCATTCATGTTCTCCTTTGCTTAACTTCAAACCTTGCTCATCAGAATTTTACACACTCAAGTTATAACTGACTATCCTCAGTTTTCACTTATCCCCATTCAGGTCTCTCCTTAGGATCATGGTAAGATTTCAAGTGCATCTATCTAGGCTCAGGTGCCCCCATATTTAGTTGGATATTTGAATCAGGGCTTCCAGCAATGAACTTGTCAGAATGAGAAAAGGAATTCTCTTGTACTGTTAAATCTCATTTGGAATTAGTGAACTGGTGGTGCTGTGGAAGGAGGACCTTGCACTTGCAAGCCCATTTGAGGATACAGTGCGGTCACTTTGACTTAGCCCACCGAAATTGAGGAATGGTTGTTGCTTTGGAGAGGGAATAGCGTAGTCTTTCTTGGTTAGCATCTGAACTACTTCAGACATGGATGGTCTCAGAGTAACATTTGATTGTGTACAAAGAAGGCCAGCTTGGAGCGTATGTGATGCTTCTTCTACCGTAAGTTTACCTTTCAGAGCTGGATCAACGGATGCTGTTATATTATTTGCCTTGTAATTCTTCCACACCTGAACAAGAGATGAAGTGAAATTCATTGATACCAATACCAATAAGTTACGGTGAGTGAGGGATAGTTAATCTTACGCTGTGGAGAAGTGAAGTTGACCCCTCTATGTGATCACTGTTCCTCTTACCACACACAATTTCAACAATTAGGACACCAAAAGCATATATGTCTGCCTTCTCTGTCAGTTGTCCTTTGGAAACATATTCAGGAGCCGAATATCCCCTGACAAAAGCAGATGACTTTAATATGCGACCAGACCAATAGTGTAACACAAGTGAATTTTTTTATTGGAAGACATTAAAACTTTGTCCATTCTTGTACAATTTTTTAAGAGAAACGTTTTCTTCACAAAGGATGTGCAGTTTTGATCATCGCAGAGTCTGGATATATGTAACTAATTTCAGAATCCTCGTGTTTTTACATAAATTGAAATGAGAGAACTTTTCTACTTACAGTGTTCTCGAATTTGCTGTCTTAAGATGAGATTTGTTTCCAGTAACAATGCGAGCAAGACCAAAATCCGCTATTTTTGGATTCATATTCTCATCAAATAGAATGTTGCTAGAGTTTATGTCTCTGTGAATAATCTTTGTTCCAGAGCCTTCATGAAGGTATGCTAGGCCCTCAGCTACCCCACATATGATTTGAAACCGTTTTTCCCAGTTCAGAGCATCTTCTGAGCCCCTACCTGCAAATTACAAGGGATCTATTCTCAATTTTGAAAATAAGCACATAGCAAGATAGAAAAGGAGAATAAGATAACATGCATGTGTTCCCTCAATTCCCCCCCCCTTCAAAGCTAAACTGAATTGTGCTAGTCAGTAATCAATAACAAAGCTTAAACGCCAAGTCACCAATGAAAATCGTGATTTTCCTCTATAGCAACTTGTAGCACTTTTAACGAATTGTAAGACATGTTACAGTCCATAACGAAAATAACACCACAAAGTTCCTATAGACCAACCAAATGTGTTCGATTAAAAATACGCAAGACAGTTAAATACATATGAGCAAATGTCTCTCTGGCCAGTAAAACGAAGACATTGAAATCATGCTCAGTAAATAATTGAGAAAAAACACCGACTTGAACTAAAATCGCTCAAACTGTATAACTCACCGAAAAGGAATTGATCAAGACTTCCATTGGGCACAAATTCATAAACCAACAGGCTTTCAGGGCCTTCAATGCTGCACCCCAAAAGCTTCACCACATTCTTGTGTTGAATCCCACTAATCAAATTGATCTCATTGAAGAACCCCTCTGTCCATTGCCGTTTATTAAAAAATAATCGTTTAACAGCAACAATCTTCCCAGTGGGGAGGGTTCCTTTGAACACGGAAGCAGCTCCATCTTGACCTAATTTGTTTGCAGGATCAAAATGATCTGTGGCGTTCTCGAGCAAATCGTACCTAAAACTGAAGCCAGCTACGAAGGAAAAATCAGGTGCCAAACCACCACTGTCGCTTACTGAAATAGAATTAGCACATTAGAGCATAGAAAAATACTACACAAAAAAATACAACCACTGTGGCATTAAACGAACAAGCATTACCTTTTCTACGTGACGACATTCTATGGCAGCACATAGATGCAGCTATTACGATGAATGAAATCCCTACCATCAATGATAATACAAATGCAACGATCGTCCACACACCAGGCCCTTCTGAATTAACTTGAACTGTAAAAGAAATAGCAATGTCAATGTCCTGTCGTAACTAGCCTGGTGTTGGGATGTATGAATTAAAGCATGGAATGTATAGCTACACCGCATGATGTTATTGTAAAAGTTAACAAAATAAACAACTGTATATATACACACACACATTTGGTACGCGTTTACATATATCATTCATAAAACTCAAGGAATATTGGAGGTGATAACACTCTTGCTACAAGTAATTAAACTTATTATTATTTATTCAAATTCAATATCACAAATTAAGATATTATAAAGCGTATCAACTGAACATTCTTAATGGTGCTTATTTTATTTTGGATGAACACAGAACATCTCTTGACCAGAAATAAAATGACCAATCTCTTAAATCACCATAAGATTCATTTAGAGAATTTATTGGAATTGTTTAACTTATTTTTTCAATACCTATCTGTCTCCTAGTTGTAGTTTTGTCACGCCAACTCCCAATTTCAACCTTCTTTTTCTCCCTTCACTACTGGCCGAAGAACGAGTCTTCTTTGAACACCTTGTAGGTTTCCACTTTTGCACCTAGTCTCTCACAATTACCTCAAAGAAGTTTAAGTAAAAAACTACCTTAGTCTACATCTGTTGAGCTTTGTTTTCTTGTCCAAAGTGTCTATGATCACTTGGAAGAATATGATGGTAAAATATCATCAGAAAAAAGGATTTCCAACTTGTGCTTTATTGTGGTAATTTGCGGAACCTAGTTATTCTTCACAAACTGAAAGGTACTTGTCTACAAGTGTCAACCTTTTTTAAGAGAGTCCTTTCTTTCCTTCTTTCCTATATAGTTCCATCCAACAATTTGTACCTGTCCCATTATTTGAACCATTCTCATTCCTCACTCATGACACTCCAAATCAAACCACTCCTCAAAGTTTCTGGTCTCCTTCAAGTCCACCAGAACCATCATCATCCCCTGTGATCACCTAACATTGCAAAACACAAAAGATTGGTTTCATATTACATGGTAAGTCCTCTTCTTCAAGTCCCTCACCACCACCTACCCACACCATGACTTCTGATACTGAAGATCTAGTTATCATATAACTCTTCAAAAAAGTACCAGCTCTAGCTCTACCTATAATCATTATCCTATTTACAATTTCCAAGTTATCAAAGGTTGTCTCCTTCGGTTTTCTCCTTTCTTATTTATGTCCGTTATAACTATTCCTAAAATGTGAAGAAAGAACTTGATATCTTGAATGATGACAAACTTGAATGATTGAAATGCTTAGTCTTACCCAGAATATTATCACACATGAGAGTTGATTCCTTTTCTACCTAAAAAGAAGACAATTGGGTATAAGTGTGTTTAAGCTGTTGAAGTTAAGTCAAATGGTAAAATTGGTCGCCTTAAAGCATAATTAGTCACCGAAGGATACACATAGAAATAAGTCACCGGATCATTAAGAGCTTTCAATTTATGTATTCTAAGCTTGGTGCATGTAAAGGGGTTTCCTTGGGGAAATGTCGGATTATTGTTTGTACTAATTGATAGACAAGATGATCTGGTATACAAAGTTAATTTAAACTATTGTTTCTTGATTACCAGTGACCTCGTATGTATGTGTCATACATGTTTTTTTTTATCAAATAATTATAATAGAAGTAAAAGAACAAAATCCTTAGTGTGTGTTACCTGTAGAAGGAGAAACCTTGATGTCGTTAGATGTTGAAACGTCGTTGTAGAATTTGTGCCTTGAATACCTCAAAATGCAACCAGTGAATAGACTCTTACCCTCACCACTGGGCACACATTCCAGCACTTTCTTCGCCGCTTCGGTCAAGCATATCTTGCACCTCCCTTTGTTCAGCGTCGACCAGCACTGCGCCAGGGCGAAAATCCCCTCCCCTCCGTCCACCGCGAACCCACGCTCCGTTGCCTCCTCCGTCACGTTCGACACCATCGCCGACACCAAGCTGGCCGTGTCATTCCCCAGAGTTGGGGCCACGCAGATGCCGATATCATGAGTGGGGTCCACGCTCTCGCGGATAAAGGAGTAATCGTCGTATCGGAGGAAGCAGCCGTCGAGGTAGATTCTGCCAGCTGCCTTGGGCACGCACCGTGACAACACCAGCTTCGCTTGGCTGAAACACATGTAGCAGTCCGCGGGCTTCAGGTCGCGCCGGCATTGGGCCAATGCGTACATCGGAGGCCCAGAACCCAGCAGCGTCTGCGCTCCCCACCCTCGCTCTTTGACCTGAAACGACACCATGTCCATTATGGCCATGAAATTCGACGCGGTAGACTCAGGGTTCTCATAATCCCCGCACGTGAGACCCGTTTCGCGTATACCCGTGCCGGAGCATCCCGCACGTGGGATTAACAACGACGACGACAGCAGCATTAGGCATAGCCAGGTAATAAGATTTTCAGGAACGTTAAAAAATTGCACCATTGTTTTCTTCTAATCAACAATTGCTCTGCTTTTGGTTTTGTTTGAAAATAGTGAGAATTAAACAAGTGATGATATGGTATTTGGCTTTGATGCCTCGTTATGATTACTCCTTTGTTGCTCTGTAGACATGTGTTTGTCGTGGGGTTCCGCCGTGAAGGTGGACAGGGAGAGGGTATTCCCGATCTTGATTAATTTCCTCAGAGGCATGATCCTTCAGGTTTATGTGTTTTGCAGCGAGGTAGAAAGATGATATAAGAACAGAGAAAAAACGTTGTGCATGCGGAGATCGTGATGAACGAAAGGAGAAATGAACTGGCTTGGTTTTTTGTTTTTCCTTATTTAGGGTTTGCATGACGTAGAAAATAGAGTGGAATATCACCTTCAACATGCTATTCGCTGGCCCTTCTCTCTCTCTAGCAGTAAGTAACACCATCTCCAAAACTAGTCCTTACAGACTGTACTCCACCATTAAAAGTGCGTCATGTGAAATTATAGAGTTTTATTGTTTGGAAGATTGTTAGGCAAAACCCTCTATATGAATAGAAAATTCATCAAATTATTCAATTTCAAAGCCTAGTGAGAGATTCAATATTATTTCGTTAGAGCTTTTTTACACTACAAAGAAATTCGTATAGAATATTATTTTTACAGTTTAATCATAATACTTAATCTTTAAATAACCCTAAAAACTTTTGCTATGATAATTGAAATCTTATAAGAACGATGAAACTTCAATTTTTCGGGCAATTATTTTGGTTGGTGTTGTGAATATATGGTTGTTAATATTGAAAAAATATTTTTTTATCAAGACTTAAGATTCTATTATTAGATACTTGTGTTCTATTGAAAGTTTTATGAAAGGGCTATTATTGGTTGACAAAGTTTTTTAACAAAGTTTTTGACAATCTTTCTTATTTAGGTAAAAAAATATTATTTTATTATTTTATTTTAATTAAAAAATCAAAATTTAAGTTTGTTAATTCCATTTTTAGAAACTTTGTTAACTTTGTCAAAAAAAAATTTGTCAATAGGTAATTTTCCTTTATGAAATTTAAGTCTTGAGATTGTAAATACCAAATACTAAGTGTTGATAGGCTACTTGAAAACTTTAATGGCATATATAAAAATTTAAAATTATATGACAAGTCATAGAATCAGCAATATATGCATCTTTAAAAAAGTGCTAGATAGACACCGATTCGTGAAAAAAAAAATGTTTTAACAACTCATTTTTGTCGATATTCGTTGAAAACAGAGTGTGTCTACTCAAAGTAACTTCCTTACTTGATTGAATGGTAATGAAATGAGGTATGTATCGTTAATAAAATCATGTTAAATTTTGAAGCATGTCAAGATCTGGCGACATATTTTTTTCATGCATCGTAGAGTGAATGAGATTCAGAAGGAGCAGCATTAGCAAACTTCAACTAATTGTTTGAGTAAGCATTTAAACGGCGAAGACGGGATACAAATCAAAACTCACTCTCAGTCTCATTGTATAACCATTGTCTTCAGCAAAAAAATGGCATTTACATATGGAACACTTGACCCATTTCACGATGATATAGTCTCACACACTATACATATCATACTTTTGAAATCTGAATGGTCGTCGTCATCCACAATACCACAAACGTCAATAGTCCTGTACAATAAGGTAAGTTACACAACCAAAAAAAGATCAATTTCACTCCAATGCTAAATGATTCCTTAATAGGGAAAACAAGAATCTGATTTTTTTCACTTCATATCTTAATTTAAAATATTTACATAAAAAAAGTAAAAGCACTGACATTTCTATGTAAATATTTCTATGTATGATTGGATCTCCTAATACTATAATTCTGTAATTTTAATTCATCAACTTATTCTAACATTTAATGTAAGTAAAGTTCAGATAACTTGATTTATAGTACTTGAGATTCAATTGGAATATAAGACCTAGATCCAAAAGATTAAAACTGTAATTTTTATTTTTTCCCCAAAAACAGAGTCTTTAGTGGCAGTACCTGCTAATACTTGATCGTGTTTGTAGGTAGACCTTGCTCCTGACGGTATGCCAACTGTAAAATTTACAGAAAGAGTGAAAAAACCAATTTTTTTTCTTTCAAAGAATGATTATGAATTAGCGAAAAAGTTGGTAAATGGAGGAGGAACCTGAATCACAATTGGAAGTGGAGTTGAAGTCCCCGCACATACAGACCTGTCTAATCCCATCGGAACCGTAGCCACAGGTGCCACCGGTGGCTTCACAAGCGCCACAGAACTCATCATTCCCCTGGAGGGAGTACCTAACACGGATCCCGTAGGACCAGCCGCCAGGCCCATCAACCTTAAGCGGAGCGACGCTGTAAGCACTGCTATACCCTTCACACTGAAGCTTGGTGAGGTTAATCTCCCTAATAGCCTGATAGGGAACAGCACAGCACTCGGGTGGGCCGGAGCCGAAGAAGGCAGCCGAGCCCAATCTCTTGTGGCCCATCATCTCCCAGGCGGGGCAGGAGAGGTAATCCTCGCAGCCCATGCCGGAGACGTTGCGGCAGGGGAGGTGTTTTCCGGGGAAGCCCTGGAAGAGGGGGGAGCGGGGGGAGCAGGCGATGAGCATGAAGACGTTGTCGGCGGCGGGGTTCATGTAAGGAGCGCGCCAGGGTTCGACAGAGAAGCCGTTGCCTCGGGATCCGAGGACGAGGTTGTGGCAGGTGGACATGTGAGGCTCGTGAAGGGTGAGGGCCTGGTAGGCGTAGTCGATTTCGAGGACCCTGTAGGAGCCGGAGCTGACGTGGAACATGAGAACCTCGTTCATGCAGAAAAGAAGGTCGCGGAAGCCTGGGTGGCCGCAACCGTATTGGAGTGCGAAGGGGTAATCTATGGTTATGTTGCCGCAGTATGAACGGCATGTGTTGGGGTAACACCGACTTAGAGTCATTGCATATGCTGCTGCCCAGAGAAACCACACTCCAAACACCACTGAACCCATGCTTCTCAATACTCACTTGTTGCATCAGTTACGTGATGATTATGAGGAAGCTTTATTTTGATGTTGGGGGAATCTAGATGAATTGTGTGGGGGTTTTCCTTCGCTTTATGTTGGGGTAGGGACCACGGATTATTGTTGTTCTTATTTTATTGGACATTTTTGGGGCTTTTCTATTTCTCCCTACCTTTGCTTTGCTTTCGCTGCTTCCTCAACAATATACTGGTTTCTTTAGAATCCAATATCTTTATAAGGTTACTTGTTGAACAAACTATACAGAGAAAAAAGACAGAGCAACATGAGTTACCATGCGTACTCGTAGTAAGAAAACAAAAAAGTTTACATGGTTGGGATGGTTTATAAATAGAACAATAATAGTATGACTTCTTTTTTTTTATTTTTAATTTGGTTTAGTATGAACTCTTGATTAATGTATTGTTATTTTTTAAAAAAAATTTAATAATTCACACTAATAGTTTCTTCCTTCTGTTTGAGATCCCAAATTAGAAAAAGAAAAAAATTAAGACCAAAGCATTTGGCTACAAATTGATCTTAGTAGAGAGATAAAGAGCACTGATCACTTGAAGCTCTCTAAATTTTGTAGTCCCATTCTATAGTGCTGTCAAAGGATCTTTTCCGATACTCCTCAAACATCTTCTTCATTTACAAAAGACTTTAAAAAGAACAAAATTAAATAAAGAAAGACAGACAAGTGTTGTTGAGGTGATTGATTAAAATGAATGAGGTAAGTTATTCATGTAGATGAAAAGGATTTATTAAAATTTAATATATATTTAGTCAAAAACAAAAATAATAAATTTATAAGATGTAAGAGGTGATAAAAAAAAAAAGGAAGAAAACTAAAACTAAGTGCATAAGAAATATACATGAAATAAAAATTATAGGTCATATGTATATCGTTATTCTTTTATTTGAGCAACTTGTACTTGTATAAATCTTTTTTATAATTTCTTAACTCGTTTATGTTTGATGGTTCTTTGTCACTTATAATAAGGGTTTTGAGACTATGTTAGATCATTTATTTCTTTCCAAATTCATATGCTATCCCACACATAAGACAAATAAAATAAAATAAATCAACAAGTCACAGTTTACATTCACATTTCCTATTTTAACATTTCTCTTTTAACTTTCCATGGATTCTTTAAAAATAAAATCATGGTAAAGTTTCGAGTTGCAGGCAATACCCATGTATAAACTGGTTTACCTATTGGCGAGACTTGAAATTGAAGATTTTTGACTTATCAGTCTTTTTTTTTTTTTTTTTCTTTCTTACCGAGAGAATCCCAATTTTAAGCAAATAGAATAATAATATGACTTTTACTTTTTTATTTTTATTTTTTTACTATTTATGATGTGATTTACTTTTATTATAAAATTATTAATTAATATACTATATTTTTTTTTAAAAAGTAATGACTTACCTTAAATCATTGTCAAATTATGTCAAGAAGTAAAATAGTTAAAATCAAAATCAAAATATAATTTTCTTTAAACAATTAAAGGGAAATTATTATTTTATTGAAAGTTCAATATTTATTATACTTTTGTATTAGATGAATTAATGAACCTCAAATAGAAAAAAAAAGGACACTTGATAATATTTTTTATAATATACATGATTTATTATTTAATATTTATCAAAAGGAAAACACTGAAAAAGTATATTTAAACTAATATTGGATGGGTGTTTGCATTATAAAGGTGCCTACTTATTAATTCTTTTTAGCGTAGTAAACATCTTGTTGAAATAAAAATATTTCGCTCATTTAAAATTAATTGTTGTTCCTATTTTAAATTTATTTTTTTGTTTGGTGATTTGAGATTAACAATATTAACTTATGTTAGTGGAATTTATTTTCAAAAAGGTTTTCTCAAAGATATAATATAATTTAATTTAATTTTGAGCACATCATATAAGAAACTTAATAACTTTCATTAAAGTTGTGTTATCATTGATTTTGCCCTCAGGTTCATTTCAAAATTATATATAAAATTAAATAGTTTTATTTAATTTTTTAAGTAGTTAACTAATAAGATCTATTTTTAGTTTGTTCAGTAGTTAGTTAGCTTATTTGATGGAAAATAAATTTTCAAAGTTAATGTTACATTCATCTAAATATTTATAATAGTATATATTGAGATTAAAATTTGATACTTGAATCATAAAATAGTGTAAATTAGTTTTCGACCAATGTTATTATAAAGTAGTGTAAATTAATTTTCAACCAATACTTCAATTTGAATCACATGTCCGTGTCTGAAACGTATTGTATCTAATATTTTAAAATATTTTAACGATAATTATCAATCAAATATCTAATTTATAATTTATAAAGTCATAATACACTACAATAAAATATTTAAATAGTGACTAATTATAGTAACAAAATATAATTAGTCAATATATAGTGATCAATTTGTCAACTAAAGTAGTTTCAAAAAATTATAATTGATATCTAAATTGATAATTAAAATAGTTTCAATTATGAATTGGTTTTTAAATTTATCACTAACATTAACTACTAAGTTTTGATTATTATAATAATTGGTCTTTAATTACAAAATTTGAATTCACACATTAATAATCATATATTTATTATATTTATAAATATTATCATAAAACTTTTAAAAATAAACTAATCGAATTTTGTTTTCGACCAAGGTTAGATTAAAAAGTTGAAGTATTGTTTAATAAAAAAACAAAAAGAAAATAAAAGTAGTGCAGGACGTTCAAGCCAGAGTTAGTCTGAGATAGTACCTAAAATTAAAGTTTCCAGGACGGTGCAATCGTTGGATTCCGCTACCATACGCACATTCGGAATCAATTTAGTTGGAGATCGATTTACCTTTCCCCTTTTGTCTTCGAATTCTCTTTCGTCAATCAAAGAGTTTGTACTACTTCCATTTCCATTCCGTTGATTTTGGCCTGCCTCAGATCATGGAAGTCCCTGACAGCGCCGAATCCACAGTTCCACAAGTACAAAACTCTTCCATGTTACTCTTTTTCTTTGTTTTTGTTTTTCGTTTGGCTAAGAACTTTGTTGCATTGTTTGGTGTGTGAATGGATAGTAGTGTGCGACCGATTTGAATTATGAACCCTAGAATTTTCTCTTTATAGGATAGTGGCGAAACTTATAAATTCGGTAGCTGCAACTACTTGGTTCGTTTTGAGCTCAATTGGTGGCTGACTAGAACAGAAAGAGAATTCCATTATCACGCCTGTTCACTTGCTAATAGTGACGAGTATAAGAATGATTTACTTAATAGAATTCCATTATCTGTCGCTATAGAACTAATGAAATTATGTCTAATCTAGACTTGCGGTGTTGAAATCGATAATATTTTGCTTTTCCCATTTCTAGATGTTTTTTAGTCTGACCTTAGATGTGCAGTGATGCATTTTAAGTTTCTCTCAGAATAAATAAATTAGGTATCTGTTATGATTTATGAGATGGAGAGGCGTGGAGATCATGACCAAGTTTCAAAATATAATGAAAATCACTTTTAGAATTCCGTAGGTTTGTTCAGAGGCTTCTCAATTCTCATAACTGTTCGATGATAAAAGTTATGGAATGCTGGTTATCTAACTGTATCTACCTGTGAGTAAGTTAATGTGTGTACTTTCAGAAATTTGTCCATATCATATAATTCATAATGTATTGAATTGAATTTTATCTTATTGATCATCTAATGAGAACATTCTCTTTTCCTCCTGGTTTTCTTAAAATGTTGCTTTCAAGTGTGTGCTGGGCTTCACCATACTGAATTCACTTAACTTTATTGCTATTCTAATACTTGCCTTAATCAGAATTCTCCAAGACTAGCTGGAACAGTTAACTGGGGAACAGCGACTGTTATTGGAGTATTTGCAGGCATGTTATACGGTGGTAGCAAGGAGGCAGCTGCTTCTGTTGTAAGTATATAAGTAAAAATATGTTTCAAAACCCTGCTTCATATTGCATTTTCAAAGTGTATGCTCAACTCAGAAAAAGGTCATTGAAAGAAAAGATAAGAGTTCAAAGGGCATATTCTGTAATATGGTGTGAGTTTGATTTGGTTTTCTTACTGTTACACATGTCCATGTTGAGTATTTCATAGTTATTTATTTAAATTGTGGTTCCCAAGAATTAATCTCCCTTGTGAAAGTTCTTGGGTCTTCGGTAGAAGAAGAATGTACAATAAAGCAGAAGACTATATAACATCTCCATTACAAAATGAATACAATTTGTTAAAACAATATTTTATGTTATCTAGTCTATAACAGAAACAAAGATAACTAAAGCAGAAGACTGTTCATATAGAATTTTCCAGAATGGTAACATAAGAATGCAGGTGCATACCCATTACGTGGATACTATAAAGATGTAAAAAGAATTGCCATAAACCATAAACAGATGATCAGCTATAATTTGTTTTCTTAATCCCATTGTACCCTTGACTAAGGACGACATGAATTGTTTTTGATTTTGCAAGTTGTTAAAACTGTTGATTATAAAATGTTACGTTGTATTTGCTCATTTGCTGTGTTGTCCTTTCACTGCACCTGTCCCTCCCCTCCGCATGCGCTTTTAGTTTGAAGCTACTCTTTTTCTTAGAAAGGTTAACTAGGTCAGTACATTTTTCCAATCATATGTTTGTAGATTTTCTAATTGTGCTTGTCATCTAGTGTTTGGATAAGGCACACTTAGGTTAAGGCACTGTTTAGTTAACACTAGCTTATGGAAACATATATTTGTTCTCTTATATATGAAATACTAGTGTTAGTCACTTTTAGACCTTCACGAAATAAATGTTCTCTTATATTTTATTGTTCATATTTCCTTAAACAAGGGACAAAAAAGAGTTGATGTAATTTGAAACACAATGATCACACGTGACACATTTTCAGAAATGAAAAACCAAAAGGTGACTATTTTTTAACGGCCTGAACTGAACATATCTTTGTATATAGGGACTAAAAATATATCTAAACCTTTTAATTATTTTTGCTACTTGCATGAGCTCACATTTTATTTGTTTTCTATGCGCTGTATTGCTGTTTAGATAAGGAGAGTAACTATCGTTGTTTCAAAATGTCCTTCTGAAGAAGACTGAACAAATACTACTTATTCTGACTCTTGACCGAAAGAAGATTGATGGCAATTGTTAGAGATTCTACAGTTTTAGAAATATGACTAAAACGAAAATATATTGGGTGGATTATTAGATCATTATCTATTACACTGCTATCGAACCACATGCAGATCTCCACTTGAGATGTTTAGTTCTTGGTTTGAAGGGCATATGTTCAAGATACCCCCAATGGAGTTTGTTAGCAATATCATGTTGATTTAAATTTACATCTAAATGCAACAAAAACCAGTGTCACCTATGGGAATGTTCTTCGCAAACATGCTACTGACATTTATCTTTTTTTATAGCCAATCCTAGTTTTTTTTTCTAGTCAGACATGTTGCTGTAAGTATTGCTAGTCTAGATTATCCCAATTAACTGTCGCAATCTTAAGGAATTTCACATGTGTTGCTAGAGCAAGGATGCCGAAGTTATGTTGAAACTTGGGAGCACTGAAGATAAACGCGAACAATATCGATTGATGAGAGATGCAATGGAGAAACGATTCCTTAGAGTTACACGGGGCTCAATAGTGGGAGGGATACGCCTTGGAATGTTTACTGCTGCATTTTACTGCATGCAAAATTTCCTTGCAGAGAAGAGGGGTGTTCATGATGTTTTTAATGTTGTTGGAGCTGGATCAGCGACTGCTTCAGCTTTTGGTTTAATCAGTAAGAAATCATACACTTACAGTACTCGATATATTGTTACTTGGGAAGATGATGAGAACAGCTAACTGTTCTACATTTTTATCGTACGTTCTTTAGGTTGAAAATCTTTTAGATAATACAAAATGGTCAGACCACAAAATTAATGCGTTGATATGTTCTATCCTGTTTTGCTGTTTTGTTTTAGTGCCTGGATCACTCCGTTGGCGAGCAAGGAACATGGTGCTAGGGTCGGTGCTGGGAGCAGCATTTTGCTTTCCTCTTGGTAATGTTGATTATTATTTGTTGAGTAGTTTTGCTAGTGAATAGAGAGTGGAAGCAATTTTATTATTTAATTGTTGAATGATATACATTGCTTATCTGAATTGTGGATGTGCGGCTATTTATTGAATTTTTTTTTCCCGCTAATTCTTTGGCAGGTTGGGTCCATCTGAAGCTGGTACAAATGGCTAATGAAGCGAGTCAGGCAGCACATCCACCTGGTCAGAGAGAAGTTAAGAGTGGGGTTAGTGCTGCAATTGAGAGGCTTGAAGGAAATTTAAGTAAATGAAATGCTATTGTTTGGTGTGACGCCCCTCATGGTCAGCACGCTCTAGCATTTTTATTTTCGGAGAAGAGGGGTAATTTTTGCGTTAAGGGAATGATGGCCATACCCTTTTATCGGAAGAAGTGCTAATTCAATAATTTAGTTGAACCTGATACTCAAGATTTTCATGACATTAAGCAATGATACTTTCGGTCTAGGTTAAAAATAGTAAGCATATTTTTAAAGTGCTTTGGACTTCACTTATTGTAGTCGCTCAAAAACAAGAAAAAGGGAAAATTAGTGGTAATGAGTAAAACTTGTACAGACGGTCCAAGCTGGCATTCTGGGTAAAGTTCAATCCATAAAAGAACAGATTGGGCTACTTGTCCACATATCAAATCTGCATTACAGGTATGAAAAGAAATGCAGAAAGTTGGGAGGACATTACAGAAGAATCAATTCAGACGTAAAGCCAATTTTGTATTCAGTTTGAAATGGGTATAAGTTGAGCAAGACCTCTGCTCTAAGGTGTTCTCATGAAGAACACCGTCCTTGTAAGTAACATTATTACATTCATCGTTTACAGTGCAGAAGCCAATTGCTGTTGTTTTATGAAGGCTGCTCAGGAGAATGTTGTACGCTTCAAATATAGTATGAAATTATTGCATATTGCTTTTACATGTTCTATCACCTAATGGTTAACCAAAACTCAAGTGCCTTCCAATGTTTTTTTTTCTTCCGGTTCATTTCTACCTCAAAAATAATTAAAAACTCGTTACCCTTGCACCTGAATAGACTTTCATTAAGTAGAAGGGGAGTCTTTTAAATTCCTTTCCCAGTTCTTTGTAACCAAATAATATTCAGGCATTGATTGTCGAAACTAATCATGTTTTTCTTAAAAGATCTTAGTTTACAAAAAAAAAAAAAAAAACCTAACTAAACCCCCTTTCAAAGCATACAA
>Ga0214543_1002229_pt1 | contig 38169 bp, 22 predicted proteins | sample CNSS2metaG_FD_160094 | JGI IMG/M metagenome (GOLD analysis project Ga0214543, IMG submission 160094) | Root nodule microbial communities from cowpea collected in UCLA plant growth center, Los Angeles, California, USA - CNSS2 | ecosystem: Host-associated > Plants > Roots > Nodule | place: USA...
TTCTTATCATTGATTGTAAGTTTGGTTTATTTTAGTGATTTAGTTAATCTCGTTTTTAAAAGATTAACAACTGGACGTAGGGTCTTTTGATCCGAACCAGTATAAATACTTTGTGCAATTTTCTCTTCTCTACTCTCTTTATTTTATTGTGTTTATTAGAAAATCAAGGAAAGAATTTTACTTGATCTTTGATATTAAAAGGGAAAATATTAAAAGCATAATTTTTATTAAGAACCCAATTCACCCTCCTCTTGGTTTTTGTCCACACGCCCAAACATTCCGCTGCGCGATACCAACAGAAGCTCCTTATCAAGAAGTCATATGAAGTAGGTCTCATAGGCCACTTTAGAGTTGACAAGACTCTAGAATTCTCTAAGAGAGATTCCATTGGCCCCATATGAGAAAGGAAGTACAAAGGCATTGTCATAAGTGCATTGCATGCTTACAAGATAAGGCTAAGACTATACGTCATGGTTTATAAACTCCTCTCCCTATTGCTTCATCCCCTTGGGAAGACGTTAGCATGGATTTTATCTTAGGTTTACCCAAGACCCAAAAGGGATTTGACTCTATCTTTTTTATGTTTAGCAAGATGGCTTCATTCATACCATTCCACAAGGTAGATAATGCAAGTAATATAACTAGACTCTTCTTTAAAGTTGTGGTTAAACTCCATGGTTTTCAAATGACCATTGTGTTCGATAGAGATACTAAGTTCCTTAGCCATTTTTAGAGAACTTTTTGGTCAAGACAAGGAACCAAGCTTCAATTTTTTACCTCTAGTCATCCTCAAATGGATGGCCAAACCAAGGTTGTGAATAGATCTCTAAGGACCATGCTAAGGGAAATCCTAAAGGAAAGCCATAAATCTTGGGATGAGTACTATCCTTACATTGAGTTTGCATACAACAGGGTGGTTCACAAGACCACCAAAGTCTCTCACTACTTTAGATCTTATACCTATACCAAATCCTAGTGATTTCATTCATAAGGAAGGGGTATCAAGGTCCAAATTTGTGAAGAAAATGACTGAGAGGGTGAAGTCTTAAATACAACACCAAACTGAGAGATATGCCAAGCGTAATAAGAAATCCAAGAAAGGCACCCCATTGCCTATTTAGTGAAAAACTCAATGGTTTCATTCTCAACTATCCTACCTATGACAAAGATTTGTATGCCCTTATAAGGTCTCTTCAAACTTAGGAGCACTATCTAGTCTCCAAAGAGTTTGTCATTCATAGTGACCATGAGTCACTTAAGTATTTGAGGGGACAACATAAGTTGAACAAGAGACATACAAAATGGATGGAGTATTTTGAAAAATTCCCATCTATGATCAAATACAAGAAAGGAAAAACAAATTTTGTAGCCTATGCTCTTTCAAGAAGGCGTAACATGTTTTCAAAACTTGGAGATTTGTAATGTTATGCTGCCAAAATATTTTGTGCCATCGTACTTGTCTCCCGAGGGTTCCTAAACTCTCTCTCAATTTGTTTTCTTTTCTTTTTATAGAGAAAATGGACACGTAATCTTCTTCTTGCTAACGTAATCTCCACCAATTATCTTCTAAATAAATCCAATATATTTAAGATAATTATCTTTTGATATAATTAAATAAGATAATTATTTAAAAATATCAAATAAAATATCTTAGGATATATTTGCCTGAAATTATCTTTTATCATTTAAATTATTGTATCATCAAATCATTTTTTGTGAAAAACAATAGAGAAAATTGCAAGGTCCAATTTTTGTTGCCTTTTCCCCCTTTCTGCCCAAGCCAAATTCCATTTAGCTTAGCCAAACTAGTTTTTCAGCAAACACAATTTCATCACTTTTTCATGCTTTTCTTGCTTTTTCATGCAATGGTTGGCTTGATTTCTTGTAGCTTAGCTAATCCATGAACTTAAACTTTGTTTCATTTGTATGAAAACACCTCAAAAGATCCAAAGAACATTTATGCAACTAAAAACTTATTTTTAACATATTTTTATATCTCAAGGTTATTTAGCTATCTTAAAATAAATCCTAATTAAAACAACATTTTAAGCATATAAACCAATTAATAAACAAAGATTAAAGGTTATATGAGGGCATAAATATGCAGTCATAAGCTCGTCGATGCCTATAGACATCACTTTTGAGCTTGATACTAATGTCCCTCGTTTGGTGCTCCAATCACAATTGCTACTCCAATAACCACTATAATTCTCATCGCCACAGGAAGTTAGACTTTGCTATCCTCGCTCGATTAACTAGGTCGATCACCTCTTTCTACCTTCAACTCACCCATTTAAGTAGCACAGATACCGAGACGTCCTCCTCCTAAATATCTTGTCGACATAATTCATGTGAGCATTAGACATTGGAAAACCCCATTAGACGAGCTTGATTATAAGTGGGTTTTGATGATAGCAAAATCTATATTGAAACAAGAAAGATAAAGTTAGTATAGTAATGTTCCAGGATAGCTAAGAAAAATTAGACTACATATTTAGATAAGAATTGGACATAGAAAAGGCTAGCTAGGTCAAAGACATGTTAGACGTTCACAAATGACCATTAGACGACCATGTTATTTATTGTGAATATATGTCTTAGTTCAAATAATGTTTGTTCATTGAGTGCAAGCTAAGAATAGTAAAAATGAATAAGATAAAGCAAAAGATTATTGTAGTTTGAACCAAACACTAAAGAAAGTAAAGCTTAAACAAGCTAAATCAGAAGTGTTGAATATACGAGTCACAAGATGGACCACACGACTCAAGGTGTCAAACGACCTAAGAGTACTATGGTGTTAGACAACTAAGGTCACCAGACAACTCAAACAATAAACTTAGTTGACAAGATTATTGATCAAATGAGTCAACATAATATGGCAATGCATTAGACTTTTACAAGCAGTAGATGAGTCAAAGAAAAATGTTAGATGAGTCAACACACGAAGATAAAGATACTAGACAAGTATCATTGTTAGTAGAGTCAAAGTCAACTCACTAAGTTGAATGTTGAATATCCCTATTAGACAAGTACTTCCAGTGGACAACTCCTATGGAAAAATGACTACACAAGTTAGCATATGCAAGCATTAGACTAGTCAAGTTGAAATAATGCAAAAGAGAAATATCAAATCACAAAGTGATGTAAAGATAAAGTTTGAATTCGTCAGAAAAATCTAAACATTAAAATTGATCAAGAGATTATCAAGCTATGTAGATTTCGATATACGTCTCAAAATTATTTTAAGTGATTCTAAAGAATATCGTAGATGATTGAATATATGATTGAACAAATATAAAGCCCATAGTGAAGAGTTTTCTTACAAAGGTAGTGACCATGTGCCATTTTCCTAGTGGAGAAATTTTCTAAAGTAGTTTTCCATATGGCATTCCAGAAGTGGAGAGTTTTCCTAAAAGTAAGAGTGCCACATGTCATGCTCTTCTTTACCAAGATGGAATTTTTAAATTTTGGTGCAAGATAGCATTTTAGGGTCTTTGTCCACTTTGGAGACACATTTTCCTATAAATAGAGATGTCTCCCCCATGTATTTTTCGTTTTGAGATGTATAATGTTATGTTGCTAAAATTTATTTTAAGCCACAACCTTGTATCTTAGTCATTGCTAAAGCATCCCATGAGGTGCCTCTAGCCACCCTTCTCTAGAGTTGGCCCAACCTCTCTAAGAGCACCATCAACCACCTTTATCCCACCACCAAAACCATAAAATTGAGAGCTTATACCACCACCATCCTAGCTTCTACACAACATCCACCTTCATAGCCACCATCTTCTAGCATTGTCCCAACCTTGCTTGAGAAGGAGGCTATCAAGATTGAAGCCACAATGCATAATATTTGAAACTCAAATTATTGAATGGCTAAAAGGAAAGAAGCGATAATTCACAGATGAAGAAAGAAAAAGATATTGAAGATATGAAGAATTGAATATGCATCAATAATCAAATGGCACAATGTGATTATAAATACCAAGACCTAGATGAAGAAAAAAAAATAATATGAGAGATATACAAAAGTTCTACAAAATTATCAAATCATTCATAGAAAAAAAATACTATGAGTGCATAAAGTAAAATCCATATTTTGTAGAGTTAAATTGGGTTGTGTGGTAACAAATATAATATCCTTCACATATTGAAGTATACATTGTGCATTTGATTGTACTCTCTTGTGTGATAGACATTCTGTTCATTGTATTTGAAAGTTTTTAATCTCAAGGGGAGATTGAGAATGATACCTGGAGAGCATGATACTTGTAACCTAAAGAGTTAATAGTAATGATACTTGAAGAAGTTGGAACTTGTTTTACTTGGAGAGGTTGATACTCATTATTGCGTGGTGAGGATTATACTTGTTGTAACATGGAGAGGTTGATACTTGTGCTAGTCAAAGGTGTTGATTAGTGGAATATCTTAAGCGTGATGCTTAAGAGACTGGACGTAGTCTTAAGGTGTGAGGTCCAATACAAATTTGCGTGTGCAATATTTTCCTTATTGATGACTGCATATTTTGACCTTCATTTAATGTTTAAATTTTGAGATTTAATTGAATTTTAGTGCTTAAAAGATTGATTTAGTCAAGATTTGTGATAATTGGGCTTATTGAATTTATGCGACAAAAATGTCTTAGAAAGTGATTTTAGTTGCATAAAATATTCTTGGATATTCTAAACATTTGTTGATGTAACTAAAGTAAAGTTTGGTTCATTGAAGTGTGAAATTGAATTGTCCCGAGTTACAAAATAAGGCCAAAAACAACAAGTTCTGGAAAATTTGGTTATGAACCCCTTACATTACTTATACACTCTCCTTTCCAACAAATGGACCACATAATACCTATTTTTGTACCCTTTATATGTCTATTTTCACTCCTCTTATCGCTTAAATTCAACTTAACTAGATCATGCCATGTGACAATCCTCCGCTAATTAAACTAGCCAACCAAAACACGCCATGTCATCTATCCACCACTAAACATGTTGAACCAATGACAAGATGGCATGTCATCTCATCTTTTTCCCCTCAAACCCTAGACACCAACAACAACCTTGATGCCAACAACCACTACGCCACCACCATCATCCACCAAGAATATCTTCAGGAAGGAGATGGACATCTACACGAAGTAGGTCTGTGCGCGTGCACCCAAAAGTTGCAGACCATCATTCAAAGTCTTTCATCAAGCAAGTTGCACGATGCAAACCATGCACAACTGCAAAACTAGCATCATGCCACTCATAGATATGAAAATGCAGCAAGATCACGAACCATGGTGAGTATGTGCTGATCTCATATAGGTTATGAGACTAGGGTTGTCTACGTACCTTTTGGTGTAAAAGTCTTGGCAAAATGATAAATTGGTTACGTTATTTTGGGTGCTAGATTTATACTTTTATTTATGCATTCTTATTACTTTTAAGTTTACCTTTTCTGTGTGTGTTTGGCGGTGATCGTGTGACTTGTCACACAAGAGCAGATGTGATTCCAAGTGAGGATGGCGATGCGTAGAGAGGGAATGGGGGAATAACTACTTGGATTTTATTTTGGAATTGTTTTTGGAACTTATAATTTTTTTAGGTTTAAATAGTCATTTAGTCCTAGTTTTGGTCGACTTTTTCTCACTTTGGTCCTACTTTTGAAATTGTTTTCAATTTGGTCCTACCTTTCGTTAAATTTTTTCAATTAACTCCTTTTCGTTAACTCCGTCTAAATGGTTAACGGAACTGTGGCCAACGTAGTTATTTTCTGTGACGTGGAGCACTATGCAGTGACGTGTCTCTTTAATTACTGTGCTGGCTATTTAATTGTAATTGCATAATCATGTAGGGTTTAGGTTAATTGAATTGGGTTTAGGGTTGTGTTTGTTGAATTGGGGATTTGGTGTCCAATTAGGGATTAGTTCGTCGATTTGGGGAGTAGTTCTAGCTGTGCGCACCACTACAATGTCTCTGCAATCGCAAATTGTGGGTGAGCCTGAAACCCTAGAACCACCATGGCATAAATTGCAAGCTCGGTGAACCCAACTATTGCAAGAAGAGGAAGATGCCCCACGAGACATTCCTTTTTAGTTGAAGATGGATGAAAGACAACCACAATTAAAGAACACACAAACCCTAACTTTCAATTATAACATTTGCTCTGTGCATACAGTGGAAACAGACATGTCACTAAACAACAATCCACGTCACAGAAAATAACCACGCTGTCCACTGTTCCGTTAACCATTTAGACGAAGTTAACGAAAAGGAGTTAATTGAAAAAATTTAACGAAAGGTAAGACTAAATTGAAAACAATTTCAAAAATAGGACCAAAATGAAAAAAGTCAACCAAAACTAGGACCAAATGACTATTTATGCCATTTTTTTATTACTAGATGACTTTGTATTTTGAGCTTGTAATAAATTGTTACGAATTAGTTTTAATTTACCACCATTGAGGATTTTAAATTTTCCCGCCTTTTTTAGAATAATATTATTGTTTGAATTTATTTTAAATTTAATTCTCTTTTATTAAGTAATATCCAACTAGTGTGTTATAGTTGAAGTCCAATCAGTGTAAAAGATAGATAAATATGGGAAAACTGATTAATTAAATGCATTGAAGAATTAAGTTAAAGCATTGGCTGTTTTGGTGAAGCAAATAGCAACAACGTATGAAGATGAATACAATGATAGTGTAGACACTATGGTAGCACAACGGTCTAGTGTCACAACAAATTGTGTATTTAAACCAAATCTTCTGTAGCCAAAGAAATGTCATATTGAGAAAAACAAGGCAGAAAATTATGATTTAGAGCAAACTGAAAAAGGAAAAGCATAAGTATATTCCACCTAATAAGAGAAAAAATAAAGAGGAAGGAAAGATGCAAATCTCTGTTTTAAGAATGCATATTAATAAGGAAGAATCAAAGGTTGATCAACTTAATTCACAACAAAATGATAAGATAAATACTTTTACTTAGAGAAGTTGCACAAAGTTAGCTAATTAGAAGATAAAGAATAAAGAAGTAGAACTTGAATTTGAGATTGAAATCATAACAAGACCCCTACCTTTTCCATCCAAAGTACTATCAAATGAGAAGAAACATGTTGTTGAGCATGAAATGATGCAAATTTTCCACAAGGTGGAAATAAATATGTCTTTGTTGGAGGTAATCAAACAAGTCCCCAAATATGCAAAGTTTCTAAGGATATAGGGATGCTCTAGCAAGTGACTAAGAGAAGAAGTATGACTCAAATTTGAATTTGGCAACATAACATTAACATTCTCAAAGTTAGAAATACATAGGGAAGACGCCTCTATTTATAGAGTAAGGTGTCTCCAAAATGGTCCAAACCCTAAAAAGCTAACATGCACCAAAACCCTAAAAATGTTATATTGGTGAATGAGAACTTGGCATATGGCAATCCTCACACTCACAAAACGAACCATTCATGAGTTGTCATGTATAAAGCTACTTTATGAAAAGCCTCTCCAATAAGATAACTTAATTAAAGGCTTTGCCATGTGGCATGTGTAAGAGAACTCTTCATTAAAGGCTTTACCATGTGGCATGTGTGGGATGTCCTCCACCTTAAGCTAAGGTTAACTTAATTAAACATCAAAGGATTTCTTAAGCTAGGCGAATATGATGCTCCCTACTTAAGCAAGATTGTTTTTAAAACCCTACACTACTTGACCCTTAATACAAGGCCTTCAAAAGGAAAGCCTACACTACATGACCCTTAATACAAGGTCTAAAAATGCTCTATGATGGCCCAAGTGAAAAGGACTTTAGCTCCACCTTGACTAGATGTTGTTAACTCTTCTTGAATTTGCTTGGCCATGCTTCTTATGATTGGATCCTTGGCTAAGGGTGTGTCATCATCCCCTCCCTATTGAGAAGGATTTGACCTCAAATCTATAGGTTCCTCATCTTCATCTTACTCCAAATCTCCTACAAAAGGGCTTAGATCACAAACATTGAAAGTAGCTGTTAGACTCGGGAAAATTAAATAATTATTTAATAAATGCGAGTAGTTGAAATCTTTATGACATTTAATGCAGGGTTTACAAAGTGGAATAATATTAGTTAAAGTGGTTGAGAGTACTTCAAGTGTTATGTATGCCAATTATGTATTAATTTAATTATTATTTTTAATAATATACGTGATCATGAGGAGTGATAATATAATCCTAGATTTATAGGAATTATCATGAAATATGAATTGGTTTCATGGTTGTGCATTGGCTTGACAATTGTGTGGTTGTGTGTTCGAACCTTGGCTATCGTGATATGCTTCTTTTATCGTTTATCATTTTTTTTTGCTACATTGGAGAAAATCTAGAAACCCTAGCAACTGTCAAGGAAGCTAGAGAGGTGAGGGTTGAGCAATTTACCTGACATGAAACCACAAGTTAATGCCCTTAATGATTATTTTCGTTTTTGGCAATCAATGGACATAATTCTTAGGTTAGGAATTGGTTAGAGAGAGGGAGAGTGTATTTCATAATGCTTAGAATGCTTTGGAACAGGATTTCCAAGTAAGAAGAGCTGCACTTATGTGCATCAACACTAATTTTTCCTAACATTCCTTCAAAATGTGGTGATCTTGGGTAGTTTATAGTCCCTTGCACATTTGGATAGATAATTATCATTGATGCTTTGGTGGACTTGGAAATGTCTATAAATGTAATACCCTTGTTAGTTTATAAGATGCTGAATTTAGGACAACTAAAGCCAACCAATGTCGTCATTCAACTAGAAAACAGGAGCATTGCTAATACAGTAAAAGAAGTAGAAGACGTATTGGTCAGAGTGTTGCATTAATGAATATTTTACTCTTTCCAAAATAATATATGCATTACTTTAATTTAATGAATCCAAAGGCAGAGATAAAATGCGTAAAATTGAGTTAAATGTGTAAAGAATGGAAAACCTAGATTAATCACCTGTTGGAACTATGTAATATAGCTAACTGATCTATAAATATGAAATTAAATCACACTATCAGTGATAAGGGGGGGCATGTGCATGTGTGATATGTATGCATGTTTGTGTGCTTTTGCTTGTATTTTTATTTGTATATTGGTATCTTGTATGCAAAAGCTTTTTTAGGTTTCTCTATGGATCTTAACTCTTCAATTCAACTCGAGGATGCTGACTTCATCAAATTAGGGGAGATTTTTAGCATAAGCAACCTTGGTGCAAAGATTTGATAAAGCAAAGTCCATGAAGATCACATGTGATTGATGAAGATTGATCAAGATTCGCTTGAAGATCATGTTTCTATAGTGTTAAATATGGAATTATTTTTCAATCGACTGATTTCAAAAGTGTAATCTTGGTTTGTGGTTTGTAAAACTTTTGATAATAGTGTAAATATGGCTCAAGTTGTTCTTGTGTACTGGATGTAGCTCTGTGATTGAGTGAACCAGTATAAAAACAACTATCCAATTTTCTTTCCTTCATCTTGTTCACTTTAAAATCTCAAGAAAAGCAAGCAAATCAATCTTTGTTGTGTTGACATGCATTTATGTGATAGCATAATCTTGTTAGAAAGACTTTTTGGAACGAATCTTGTGTGAGAAAGTATGTTGTTTGAGTGAAATTCGTGAAATCTGCATTCTACACAATTTCCCAGTATTTTAGCCGATAGTTTTGAAATTTTAATCTGCTAATTGATAGGTGTATGAAAAGATTAACCTGTTGTTTTTATCTTTGACCGGTTGAAAGTGTACTGTCTTGCAACTTTTGCATTCGAATTTTGTGGTCTATTTGATTCAATCAAATAGGTCTTTTGCTTTCCAAAAGTTCTATATAGCTAATTCAACCCATCCTTCTTGGCTTAAACCACCATTTCATTTCTAACAATTGGTATCTAGAGCAAGGTTCTTGAAAGTTATTCAAGTTTGATCTTAAATCATTTTGAAACTGCTGAAAACAAGCTTCCTTTTGCATAAGGTGCTTTTATTCATAGGCCACCTATTAGTTTTAGAAAGTTAGAATGAATTTTCATTGAACCAATAGACCAAGGTATTTGGGATGCAATTGTGAATGAACCTTACACTCCTAAGTGTGTTGTTGAAAATAAGTAGGTGGACAAGCCTTGAACTGAATGGACAGAGGAGGAAAGGAGAAGAGCTCAACATAATTGCACTGCAAAGAACATCCTCACATCATCATTGAACATGGATGAGTTCTTTAGAGTTTCCAATTGCAAGAGTGCAAAGGATATGTGGGATGTACTTAAAGTCACAAATGAAGGAATGAATGATGTAAAGAGAGCAAGGAAGCATGCCTCTATACAACAGTATGAGTTGTTGAAGAGGCAACAAGGAGAATCCATAGTTGAAGTACAAAAGAGGTTCACTCACATTTTCAACCATATGATGGGTTTAGGCGATGAATTTCACAAAGAGGAGCTAAACATCAAAGTGCTAAAGTGCCTTAATAGAGGTTTCCAACCTAAGGTAACTACCATCTCAGAATCAAAGGATTTATCCATCATCACCACAACTGACTATTTGGTAAGCTAAGGGAACATGAAATTGAGATGCAAAGATTAAGTGAGCTTGAGTCAAGTGAGAAAAAGGCTAAGACCATAGCCTTGATGACTAACTCTAAAAGAAGTGATGAACCCGATGGGGAGGTGGCTGAATCAATTGACAATGAGAACTTGAATCTACTAATCAAGAGGTTTGGAAAGTATCTCAAGAGGAAAGGCAACAAAGGTAATCAAATGAGGTACAATTCTAAACGAAATGACTCAAATATTACTCCAATTTTCTCTTATTATAATTGTGGAAATCAAGGACATATAAAGATTGAATGTCCTAACATTAACAAAGAGAAAGAGAAGGTTGGTGACAAGAAAAAGGAGAAAAAGGCCAAGGAAAGACGTGCCTACATAGCTTGGGAAGACAATGATGATTCAACAAGTAGCTCATCAAGATTAAGGATGATCTAGGGTGCAACGAAGAGGTAGGCAGTTTTCACGTTCCTTTCTAAATTTTTTCATCAGGGGTTTTTAAGGGTAGCATTTTAGGTTTTCAGGGGAGCCCTAGAGAGTGTGCGTGAGAAACTTTTGTGGGAGAGCTAGGGCTCAAGGTTCTTATGTGAGGGAGAGAGAGTGCATTGTAAGAGGGTTTTCCACATTTGATGAGCACAAAATAGCCTTCAGATATTGAATTTTTCCTTAGTATGGGAGTAGTTTAATTTGGTTGATCACAAGCACAAAGTGGTCAGGATTGCTAAGTGAGCTCCTTCTCACCATTTTAATTTTAGCATTTCTCTTGAACTCGTGTAATCCTTTTTTGATTTTGCAATGAGAGACACCGTTCAAATTTCATTTCTGATTACCCATTTAAGTTTTTGTTATTTTACTCTTACTTGCATTTTATGTTTCAGCCTTTAAATTTTGAATTGTTTTTATGTGTTCCTTTACTGTTTTCAGTTTAAATTAAGTTCTTGTCTGTTGATTCAATGGTTTGAGCTGGGGTCATGCTTTGCACACATATTAAGTTTCTTTTTGGAATCCATATAACCCCAAAGTGGGCATAACTTCCTGGGATGTCTTCATGATTGCAAGAGACTCTTAGTTCAATCACTAAACCAATTTTCACCTTAATGTTTTGTATTATTTTTTAAATATGTTTTTCTTCTGTTGCTAGTTTGTTCTGATGTTGGTTGCTGCACTAGTTTATTCATGGTTTCTCTGCTTTATTTAGAATTCCTGCAACATTTAGTTTGGATTCATGTTTTCTTATTAGTGACTTTTGGTATGAAATTTCATCTCCATGCATAGTTAATTTAAGCATCTGCATTTCGCATTTTGGATATAATCCTAAACCTGCACATTGATTGGAATCTAATTTTGCTGTGGTGAGTTGGTCCTGAATCTGCAATTGGCATTTGTATATCATATGATATACTTCTAGATGTGCATTTGAGTGAGTTAGAGTGTGTGCGTTGATGCTGCAATATTGTGTTAATTCACTGTTAGCACATTCATTGTTGTAACAGATCAAAACTCTCCAGCCAATTAAAATTCACTATTTTGCATTATTTAAATTTGATTTTACTGTCATATTATTGGCATATTTTTTAGAGGTATAGCTGAGCTAGTTTTGATTTTTCATGTTGTGATTGGAGCATGTGTGCATCATGATAGTCTAGTCACATGTTAAGCATTCCTGTTTGCATTTTTCTGGTATCCTGGAGTGACCTTATGCCAATCTGATTTTGCTGTGATTAAGCAAAAATTGTTAGTATTTTGATTAGATTAATCTGAGAGTTTTAGTTTTGTGAAAGGCATATCCTCTGCAACTAGTTTTCATATGTTAGCTAAGTTGTTTTGTATTCTTGATTATGGTAGTTTAAACTTGCGTGCATGGTAGCTGTATTGCATCATTCTGCATCATATTTGCTACATTAGTTTGGCTGTAGTTACCACATCCATTGTCGTTGGGTCTAGATCTATTTACTAAGGTGTTCTGCATTTTAGTATTGGTCTAGATAAACTTTTGAGCACACTGGTTACCACTTGCATTTCTTCTGCTGCAATATTGATCTAGTTCTTTGCTGCCACATAGTTAATGCATACTGCTTCTACTGAGAAATTCTACTGTTGTTGCAATTTAGTCTTGTGCTACCATCTATTTTTTTTGCATCCCTTTATCTAAGCTCAGGTTCATATAAACTATTTGAGCATCCACATTTCACTAATTCTGCATTCACTGAGTCCTAGTTCAGAGATGTGCTACCATTTACCATTATTCAGCGCTTGTTAATCTAAAAAATCCTCTCATTAACGCACATCATTTTGTTATTGTGTCAGGTTTGATTTGCATTAGGCATTAGCATTGTTAGTGATCAAGATCATTCCTCGTTTGTGCATTTTATCTGAATTAAGTTTGATTTGGGTGTGCTGTTGTTAAAATGTTATGCTGTCACAGTTAAGATTTCTAATGCGGCCATTTGTTTCAGGATTACATCCATCAATCATCAACAACGTACATGATTCTCAATGGCATTTTAGTGTTGTATAATTGTGCATAATCACTTAGGAAGTAGTAGTCTAATTATACACCATTGCACCACTCCCTTCATCTAGACATTTATTCTCATTTCATTTAAAGTTCATTTAATCTTTTCTATAGAATTAGTCCATGCATCTAGATCAATTTTTCATCTCATGCATTGCATTCATTCTCATATTCTTTAGTTTCAATCATGCATAACATAGTTTAGTTTCATTCATGGATTTAGTTGTAAGAAAAAAATTATGCATTTATTCTTGTTTTTAATTTATTTTCCCCTTTTTAGTTTTATTTTCTTTTTAGGGAGATTTAATTATGCAAGTTAGACTCGATACATACCATTTCAATGGATTTGATATCCAGGGTTTCCCTATACTTCAATAGGGAGATTTTGGTTTTGTTTAACTCTAAAAAAAGTGAGTTAACAAAATGGTGTCGTTGCCGGAGAAATGGCGACTTGATTTTAGTTTGCATAGTTTAGTCTTGCATCTTTGTGCATAGTTTTCTATTTTGTTTCATTTTTGTGTATTTACCCATTCCCTCAAGTTCTCCATATTCATCTCATTTTGTTTTGACATCACATCTTGTGTAGTGTTAGTGCTTTGATAAAGTCTGTTACTATTGTGAATTTTGTTACCCAATATTTCCTAGGCAATGAATTCATAAAATTGTTTTGTGTATCTTTTTATGATGTAATTTTGGATGTTAAGTTGCATGACCAGGTCTGGAAAGAGTCCTCTTATTAAGCTTGATCCAGAAATTGAGAGAACCGGTGCATTTTTGAAGAATAAAAATAAGAAGCCAGGGTTAAGTTTTGCTGTCCAAGCCAGTCCAGAGCTAGATTATGTCCCAGAATTCACCACATCATCAGTTAAGGTTGAATAATAATGGAAGTTGAACCAATAGAAAGAACTTTGAAGGATCTATCCAATGAAGATATTGGATATTAGCCATTGTGCATCCAAGTGCCTCATGTGCAAGGAGCCCCCAATTTTGAGTTGAGGTCTGGATTAATCCAGCTATTGCCCAAGTTTCATGGATCTACGGGAGAGGATCCTCACAAACACATCATTAACTTTATTGTGGTGTGGTCCACCATGAAACCAATGGATGTCCCTAAAGAAATTTTCAAGATGAAGGCCTTTCCATTCTCACTACAAGATGCTGCTAAGGAATGGCTTTTCTCTCAAAGGGTACCCATCACCAACTGGAATGATATGAAATGCAAGTTTCTAAAGAGGTTTTTTCCTACATCAAAGGTTTCATCAGTAAGGAACCTCATTGCCAACATGGTTGTGAATTACCAGCAGACCTACACTAGAGGCAGCAATAGTGGCAAAGGAGTGCATGAGATGCAATTGAATGAAATGACAGATTCAATCAAAACAAATTTCTTTTTTAGGAACAACATGCTGTTGGGAAACAAGGTCATTGAATTGATAGAATTGATGAGGTAGATTGTTGTGGGGGGAACAAGTTAATGCAGTAAAGAAACATTGTGGATTGTGTGCTTCAGATAAGCACTTTACAGATCAATGTCCTCAAATTCAAGAAGTCCCAATTGGTGGAATAGAAACTGCAGCAACATTTCAGCACTAGTAGGGAAATTATAGAAATTTCCTACCAAGTCAAGAACATCAGTTCAATCAAGTATCTCACTCAATGAATCAAGGTTGGAGGAATTACTTGACCCCAAGATATGACCGGGCACAGTACATGCAGTAGAACCTTTAACAACCACAACATAATGGGTTAATTCCTAACATGAACTAGTATGCGCAGATGTTCAGGCAGAATCCAGCAACCTTTGGAGGCCAAAACTAGATGGTGAGACAACAAAATCCAAATCCAGTGCAACCCAAGATGGATCCTCCAATGGAAGCTGCAATCAATGACTTGAAGATGCAAATTGGCCAGTTGGCAGATGTTGTGAATGATTTGGTGAATCAGAAGACAAGAGGGATACTGGTTTAACCAGTGGTTAACCTAAAAAGGGAAGAACCACCACAACAAATGAGATTTCTAAAACATTATTTACATTTCTGTCCTTATTTGTGTGTTTCTTTTTTGATTCAATAAATCATGTTGAAATCTCAACTTTCTCTACCACACATTGAGGACAATGTGTCTTTTAAGTGTGAGGGTGGGAGGTTGAGCTTTTCAAGCACCTTGTCTATTGTTTTCACTGTTTATATGTTTCTATTTTTTGTTTATTTGTTTCTGTCAACTGTTTTTTGTTCTTGTTTTTGCCATCTATTTCTATTTTTGTTGTCTATCTTCTATTTGATGTCCTATTTTTTAAAATTTCAGTTGTTTAAATAAAAACACTAGAAAACATTTTTCTGTTTTGTTGAGTTTTGATTTCTAAAGCTGATAAAAATAAATTTTGCTTGCTAGGATGAGTTAGAGTAGGTTGAGGTGCTTATATTGTTGGATGAATAACTCCTAGAATCAGTTTTGTCAAAGCCTTTGCATAAGTGAGTCTTGAGCTTAAATTTTTTGTTATGTGTGATTGCATATAGGATTAGTAACATTTCAGAACTTGTGCATTTTCTCTTTGATATGGTTGAACTCTGTGATACTTTTTGATATGATTCAGGCCTCCTTCTTTTCCAACCCACTAGCCAAATAGCCTACCCAACCACACATCTTCGATTGCACCTTTATTCTAAGCCTTTAGCCTTTCCTTGTTTTCCAGCCCTTCCCAAGCCATAAAACCTGAAAAGCCAAAGAAAAGAAAATACCAACTTAGAGTTTTGTGAGGGGTTGTCAAAGGATTGGAATTGTTTTGGAAACTTAAGTGTGGGGTGTTGCGGCTGCAACATGGGTTGAGCTAGAAAAAGAAAAATTAAAAAGAAAAGAAAAGTTTGAAACTGGACAAAAAATAAAAGACTTCTTGGTTTGAGGGTGAAAAACTTGAAAAATCTCTAAGAGAAAAGAAAAGTGCGAAAGTTTGAAAAAATAAGAAAAAGGTAGCTTAGCCTAGAATAAAAAAGCCTTGTACCTTTCACTTATGTTCACAAATTTCTTCCAACACTCTCACATTTCTCTGATTTTAGCCTTGTTTTCCATTCATTAGCCTACTTTCACCCAATCCCCATTGCAACCTTGAATAAAGTCCTGATGATCTTAAATGTTCTTTTTGTTCAGTGGTTGATATTAGATTGTGCACAAGCCTATGGTAATGTGATATGTCCTAGGATGTAGAGAGAAAATTTTGCCTCAAACACATGAGAGTTGGAGTGAAAACAGTTGCATGTGAGGACAAGGTTGGATCTAGGTGTTCATTCATTCATTCTTTATGCATATCCCTTTCTTTAGCAATTCTTAGCAAGGTCTTTTGAGTCACCATTGTGTGTGTTAACAGTTTTCAGATTTTCCATTCTCAGCTCTGCAGTGAAACTTTTCTAGTGTGTTTAACTTTTTGATTTAAATATTATACTTGGTTTCCCCTGCCCAAGAGGGCAGTGTTCTAATTGTTAACTCATATTTTTCAATCATTTTTAGAGTTAAACAAAACCCAAATAATTCCTCCTAAATGAAGTATAGGAAAAATGACTCAGGATCGAATCCAAGGAAATTGTGCGTGTTAAGTATAGCTTGCACAATTAAATCTTGCTAAAAAGAAAGTAAAAGAAAACAAAGGGGAAAATAAAATTAAAATAAAGTAAGAAAATAGGTGCAAATTTCTATTAAGTTAAAAGCTAAACTAAATGCATGATGAAAAGTAACTTGTGCTATGCATAGGCCCTAATGAATTTGAGAAACTAGATTTAAATGGAATGAGAATCTAAGTGAATGGTGTGATGCAGATGCAGACCCTATGATGATGTGAATGCATGAATAAATTAAAATAAACTATGCAAGACTGATGGAGGTTTCATTATTTATGGAATCCTAGTGGAATGAATAAGAATTTAAGTGAAAGATGCATGTGACTACAATTCAATGGTGAATAAGATGTGGGGTAATTTTTTTTTCACTACACCAGAACCAAAATTTTGAACGAATTAAAGTACCCAAACTGAACTGCTCATGCACATGTGGACTTGTGTGATATGCACACGTGAAATGGGCATCTAAGCATGCATAGAGCCTATTCCACCTCAAATATTTTAGGAACTAGAATGAAGTGAAAAGATGCAGAACAAATGAAACATGCTATAAACTAATGCAGTTGAACAATAAAACTCAAAAAGCAAACTCTACCCTTAACCACGAATGGCTACTGTTGTTTGGAGAAAATAAACATGAAATAATGTGGCAAAAGAGAACAGAATATGCCTACAATAGTTGATAGCGAAACCAGTGTGGCATTTAAAGCTAAAATTCATAGATGTATAAGGAATCATTTAGAACCACACTTGTAACAATACACTTAAACCAAAACAATTAGTAGATATCCAGCATGTGACAATAGAATTGGTGCAATCGTGACAGAACAACAGTGGAAACATAGCCCATATTTGAACAGATGCAGTATCATTTGTATACATTACTCTAACTAAATGCAAAATGGCTAAAATGAATGAGTGGAAATAAAACTTTTGTTGAACATATGCAAGTAGCAAATAAATGCATGAAAGTTTATCCTAACCATATCTACAATGCAGAATCAAATTAGAAAACTGATTAAAACCCAGCTACAAAGAATATTCATTTCTAGACCCAACATTCTCGTGTTAATCCAAATCAAGATAACATCCCAACTCAAAAGCATGCAGCTTGTACATATACTCAAAAGCATGCAACTTGTACATATACTCAAAAATGCAATAGCAGAATAACGCACAGGATATGGCAGTAGAAAGGTATCAACAACGTACAAGATTCACCCATAACCCCTGCATCCATGATAACCTGGTCCCTTTCCATACGTGCATACAAATTCTCAATAGGGAAATTGTGAATGCAAGGATGCAACCTATTTCTAACATGATGAATGCAACGCTATCTGTTTGACTATATATGTGATGAGTTCATATTATTGCCCTAATTTAATGTTTAATTTTGTGTATTTAATTTAATTTGTGTGCTTAAATGAATGATTTAATTGACAATTTTAATTATTAGACTATTTGAGCTTGTGTGATAAAAATGTTTTAAAAAGTTATTTTCAATTGCATAAATTATTTTTAGATATTATAACGTTTGTTGATGCAGTTGAAGTTAAGATTAAGCTCATTTAAGGTGGAAAAATAAATTGATTTAAATTACAAAACATCTTTAAATAAGGCTAAAATCAGCAAGTTCTGGAAAAATCACTTTTGCACCCCACACATTATACACTTCCCTCTTTCCAAATGGGTCTAACAAAACCTACTTCTACACCCCTAATATGTCTATTTTCACTCCTTTTTCCACTCATAAACTAGATGCACTCAGATGCTATAAGACCCGAGAAAGACTTTGGATTTTTAGGTAAGATTATAAAGTGGATGATGCTTACAATGGAAGAAGTAATTTAATTATTGAGTTAGGATGTTGTTTATTTAAATTAAGTATTTAATCTAATTATGATTTTTTGAAAACGAGTGTTTATAAAATTATAAGCGCGCATGAAATCATGAATAAGTATATAGCTTAATGGTTGTGGTATGTCTTATGTGTGTAAGGATGTTGGTTCGAACCGGGTTAGTGGAAAATGTAGGTTGATGTTCCTTTACATTTTCTATTTTTTTTTCTCTCTTCCTTTATATTAAGTGGTCATGTGTGGTGCTTATTTTTCTTGCCAGTATAGTATGTGTATAGCTATATATATATATATATATATGGTTGTTAGGATACACGTAGATTATTATCTTTTGTCCTTTCTATCTTTTTGAATTGTTATTTATAAATAATACAACGGTCAAGAAAAATAAATTTAAATTGGAGAATATTAACAGAAAGATTGTGAGTGAGAAGCGGTTTATAGGTTGAAAGTTAGGGTTTTGGAAAAAAGGAGAGGGAGAGAAACAAGAGTAGAGAAATTGAGAGTTGAAGGCTACGGGAGAAAGACAGAGTGATAGAAGCAATCCAGGTAGGAGAAGCTGACTTTACTTTCTTTGTTTGTGGTTTGATGTATGGTTTTTGGTTGCTCTTGTATGACGTAAGTTTATGATGCTTGAAACTCCTTGTACTTTTGTAATTGCTACGTTTTCTTTAGTCGTTGAGTACGTAAACCCATGAGCGTGAGGTGCAGGTTTCTTCTTTAATGTGATCAATATAATATACATGGTGGTAGTGTGTGGTCATAAAAGGATGAGAAACCAATTTATTATATGTATTAGGGCATGAGAAACCAATAATATGCTTTTCGATGGAGGTATCATGTGTGGGTATAAGCCAAACGAGCTTAGGGTTTATTTATCTCTTTTTATCTCACTTCTTTCAACACTTTAGGATTAAAAGTTAAGTCTTTGACTTTCGTGTTATACCATGAATCACACCTGATTTTAATTTTCTCTTTCCTTCAATATTATGCATTAGGTTTTCCTTATTTATGGTTGGTGCAGATCACACTAAAATGCACATTCCAAGATAACTTACCATGTATATAATCTTTTGTTTTGATAGGTCACGTGCTTTTGTTTCCTTTCTTTTAACCACGTACATGCATAGTTTTTTTTTTTTTCTTTTTCGTGTGCAACCTAAATTGTTATAGTTGTAATAAGTGATGGGGTGGTGGGGTCGAGAATGTATTGGTTCTAGGAGTATCATATTGTAAGGTCTAGTATGCTATTTTTTCCATTTTAGGTTAACCTATATTAGAGTTGATGTGAGGGGCATAGCATGTGTGTAGTTTTATTAAGTTGAGATGGGACCCGCAGTATGCATGCAGGTAGGTTGGGAGAGAGAGAGTAAGTGAGGATGTTGGAAGCATGAAGGTGTGCGAGCTTGATTTACGGTGGGGAAGTGACATGAATAAATGGGTTATGTGATTGGTGGTCCAACTTGGTTTTCATGGGTTGCATGGTATGGAGTTTAAGTGGTGGTTAGAGGACAATTACTTGCATATGATGTTATGCCTGAGTTTAAATGAATGTCACTCATTGGATTTGTTGTATGAATGTATTATTTGATAAGTTGATAGGTTTATGTTATGGAACTTTATTTCCCATGCATGATGTGGTGGTGTGTAGTTTGGTTGCAATATGTAATCCTCATGTGTTGCATGCTGGGAGTGTTCATGCCTTGCTTGAAGATTCTTGTTGGAATTAAGTGTTGTGTGAGATTTTCCATACCTAGAGACCAAGTGAAGAATCTTTCGCTTGTGTGAAGCAGTGTAAATGGGTCCTCTTCGCCTTTGTGAAGCAGTGGTAGAGGATTGGTTCAAGTGTTCTACTCTCTCGCCTGTGTGAAGCAGTTGGGAGGGGATAGATGTTTCACCTTATTTCGGCTCGTTGCGAGTATAGTGCCCGGTGTGGGATGCATCAATGTTGTTACTCATAATTCCTTGAGGAATAAGGGAGACAGTCTAACTACAATAGTGGGACACGTCGAACCATCTATTTCTAGGAAACTAGATGTTGCTATGGGGTAAAAGGCCGTGGAAAACAAAAGCTTTTATATGATTACTATGTTTGAGAATTCTAGATGAATGTGATTGTCTGTTTGGGTTGGTATGGTTGTTTGGATGTTGGGGTTTGTGTGTTCTAAACAAAGCTTGATCGTGATTGTAATGCTTAAGTTTTTACTTGGACGTGATGTTGGGTTTATTTATCATGTTTATTTTTGGATTTGTTGTGTGTGTGTGTGTGTGTGTATATATATATATATATATATATATATATATATATAATAATGGTTATGGTTAGCTTACCCCTATTTGTTTGTTTGGTGTGTTTGTTGAATGTGCGATGATCGTATAACATGTGTGTTACGGGAGTAGATGGTAATGCAAATATTTCTAGCACAAAGTAGATTGCAGAGAGGATAGAATGAACTCAGAGGTTTATTATTTATTTAGTTGATTTCAATCAAACAGTGAAGACTATGAAAATTTCTTTTGTTTTCTAGTATTTAATTGAAACTTTGGTTTTTTATTTATTATTATCAATGAAGGTTTGAAATTACTTATTTACATTTAAATTAAATTTTTTTTGCATAAGTATGTATTTGTAAATAATTGTTTTACTTTTAAATGAAACACGAATTATAGACTCTCGTGACATCCTAAATTGGGGGTGTTATAGCTGCTGCCACGTGGCAATCTCAATTTTCAAATCTGTCCAACCATATGTTGCCACATATCATATATCCACCACTAAAATTTCTCTTAGTAAAAAGTTACTACTTTCACAAGTTTCTCTAAAAGAAATCACAAAAACAAAAAAGAAAGAAAGAAAAATCCTATCTACAGTTTGTCTCCCCCACACTTATTTTAGGGAGGAGACGAAAAATTTGTGACTTCTAGCTCAATCAGGCCATATGTCAAAATTTATTTTCTTTAATTTTATAAAGTATAAGTCAGCTTGTACAATTTTATTAAAGAAAACAAAAACACATATTTTTTATTTTTTTTTAATATTTTTAAAATTAAAAACAAAAACAAAAAACAAATATGCATGCATTTTTAATTTTTGATCAACAATGTTTTCAAAAGAATATGAGTCTAAACTCTTTTCCTTTTGAAGCAAACTTTCCTTTTGCTCTGCAGCCAAGTCAACAAAAATCACCACTAAAAATCTATTTTAATCATTCACATCAACAAACTTGATGTGTGGAGTGTGTGGCTTCAACTCAATTTGAGCATCATCAGGTGCATTCAGATGGTTAATCGGATCATCAGTAATCTTTGTAATCTCATATTGTGAGCAAAAATTCGCACTTGAAGTAGTTGAATCTGCTGCTTCATCATTAACCAAGTCAATTGCAATAGTAGATGCTTCAGCTACATCTTCGAATATCATTGGTTCTTCAACTTCGCTTGGTTCCTCCATTGTATTATTCTCACAACTCTGCTCATCAAAAAGATCATTTGTACTCATATCATCATTAACAGATAAAACTTTATATTCACATTGAGCATCATCATCATCATATCCATTAGTAGATATGTTAGCGTGAGAATCTTCAATTTCTTCATCAACAACATTTTTAGTAAAATTAATATGTCCATCAGTAGACATATTACTATGAGCATCATTATATCTATCAGTAGATATGTTAGTGCGATGTGATTCTGGTGTTAGTTGATCTAACATTTGAATCGTGTACTCGTTCACATCAGTGCTCAATTGTTCCATCCTTTGATTCATTCTCCTTAACATTATCATTTCATCCCTTTGCTAAACTATCATCTTCATAAGTTTTTCTAAGGTGGCCTCCATAGCTTTATCTTTCATTAGTTGACTTAAATCTTCTGAAATTTGTTCATCTCTAATGGCCAACTTTAGAAGCATATCTTCTATTTCTTGATGAAGTGCTCTAAATTTTGGGATTTCAGGAAATCTCGGATGGCGTTGGAGGGTGGTGTTAACAGTACCAAGTAATTCTACGAAGTTGTTGTTACTTGCATCCTTCATCATGTCGTACAATACTTTATCATTTCCATACCATTCTTGCTCAATATCTTTACATTGTTTATTAGCTCGCAGGTTTTCATCTATGATGTCTAATTTCTCTCTTAGTCCATCCATTAATAACACAACTTCCCTATAGGATGGTCCATTGATTGCTGCAACTTGTTGTGGTAATGCATGTTGTTGTTATTGAGAAGCATATGGAACATATGATGGCTGGAGTTGAAACTCAAAATATGGTTGTTGGTCATGGTATGTTTGTTGCTCATATTCCAAAAAAGATGATCTAGGATATAGATCATTAAATTGTCGTAAAGTTAACCCACTTATATTAGGTGCAGAAGTAGGTGTGACAATTTGTTGCTGATAATTATATGAATGACGTAGTTGTTGTGGATAGTAATCATAGTTCACTTGAAAATCACATTGTTGATTATTTTCATATGAAAAACTATTTTTCATTTCTGAGAGAGATTTTCTGAAAAGAAATAAGTTGAAAGGTTGTTGAGTAGACTTCCACGAAAGAGAGGTGCGTCTTAGTGGACAACTTAAGTACCTTATCTTTCTTTAACCAAAGTGTTCCCCAACTAGTTTCACAAATTTCCCAACAAAATTTCTCAAACAGAAATTATGCTCAAAAAAATTAAAATAACTAAAGAAAGAAGATAAATGTTAGAAACAAAAATAAAGGAAAAAAAATGTTAGTGATAAAAAAAATAAAAACAATAAAAAAATAAAATAAAATAAGAACTAAAATGATAAAAATTCTAACCGTGTTCCCCGGCAACGGCGCCAAATTTAATAACGTTGTCGTTGACGCGATCAAATAAATACTACTTATCTATAACAACTTCAGTATTGTTAAGAAAGTAGCCAACAAAATAGAAAGGGTAAATTAACCCAAAGTTGTCTCCCAACGAACATGGAATTGATTTCTAACAAATTAGTTCTTATAAAAACTACACAAAATGGTTAATCAAATAAAATAAGGATTGAAGAAATAAAATTTGAAAAAGATAAAAAGATAAAAAACAATGATAAAGAAAAATAGACTGATTCCACTGCTTTTTCGGAAAAGATCCAACATCAATTATATAAAGATTATTGGTCCATTAATTATTGTTGTAGATTTACAAATTAAACAATGTAAATTCTCAATTAATTTGTTGGTGTTCTCACTATTAACCAAAATAAATTCTCAATCAAAAGCAAGAACTTTGTAGATTAATCATAGTAAATTTAACCAAAGTACATTCTCAATTAAATATTACTATCCTTAATCATGTCCATTCTTTTACATCTAAAATCAAGCAAAAAGATAATTAACTAAAGTACATTCTTGATTAATTCTAGTTAAAGTTTTCACCTCTAATCAAAGTACATTCTCAATCATTGGTAAAAACCCATTCAATCACATGAAAGTTTCTAAATGTAATCAAAGTAAATTCTCAATTACAATTAAAAACCCGTGAACTCATGTGATTGATATGCATATGATGTAAAAACCATTACTTTTCACGTGATTCAAAGATAAAACACATAGATGAATTAAAACCTCAACAATAATAAAAAGAACAAAGAAATTATTTCATTCTAACCTCAGAATCCATAATGAAACTACAATGGAATCAACCCAAGAAGTTTAGCACTCCATAAAATACAAAATAAAATAAAAATAGAAGAAAAAAAGAGAGAAAAAGAAATTAGCCCCCCCTAAGGGTTCCTGAATTCTGAAGTGTAAAGCTTGTTCTTTCTGTTTTCCCTTCGTCTCTTTATATAGGTCTTGGACTAGGCTTTTTTGTTGCTAACATCTCTCAAATATCTTTTAAAATAAAGATAAATATTTAAAAATATTTGGAGAGATATAGACTATTTGACAAATATAGTTGGTTGATAATATTAATATCTAATATAATTAAATTAATTAATTACTTAAAGATATATGATAAATTATCACCAACTACTATTTGTATTAATTTTCCAAATCAACCCTTTTCAATCTCCTCAAATTATCTTCTAAATAATTCAATATCTTCAAGATATATTTATTTATTGTGGATCTAAAAAGATTTAAAAATATCTTTTCTTATTTAAAAAGATTTGGTAGTTATTATTTTTTTATATTTTATGATATAATTAAATAAGATAATTATTTAAAAATATCAAATAAAATATCTAAAGATATATTTTCCCAAATTATCTTCTATCATAAAGATAAAGAAAACCGCAAGGTCCAACTTTTTTGTTGCTCTCTTCTTGGCTTAGCCCAACTTCTTCACTTTTTCAAGCTTTTCTTGTCGTCTTCATGCAATGCTTGGCTTGGATTTTTGTGATTTTGATAATTTCTTATTCTTGGTTTTATCTTTAAAGTGTCATGAAGCCTTAAGCAATTTATTTCCACACCTCCATGAGCTCAACTTAGCAATAGTTGCACTAATACACCTCAATAAACCCAATTATAAGAAATCTCATTTAAGTCAATCGTTTAAGCACAAAAATCAATTAAAATTCCACTATTAAATACCAAATGAGGGCATAAATATGAACTCATCACCACCACTAAACATCTGAGCCAATAACGCATTGCCACGTCATCTTATCTTCACCTCTCAAACCCTAGCCTACATCTCCATGTTGTTAGCCACGTCACCGGACCACCATAGCCATTGGATCTGCAACTTCATCTCCACCACGAGCATTGAGAACGAACCAGAAAAGATGCATCACCACCATCTTCATCAGCATAACCACTGCGACCAGATTCATTCCCGCATCTACACCTACGAGAAAGAGCCTCCACCACATGAAGCCACCATTGAAACTTCGACCAGGTCCGTCGTGCTCACCATTTAACATCACGACCACCACTAGATCTGCATCAGCCAGCATCCCCTGCATCAGTTCACATCAGAACAACACCGTGTCATAGCACCATCAATTTAGAACATGTAAGTTACACCATTCTCGTGCCTTTACGTTGCTGCCAACCATGAAATCACGAACACACACTGTGTAAGACCCAAGAAATTGAAATAATTAAGTAAATAATTATTTAATAAATGCGGGTAGTGGGAACCTTTATGTCATTTAATGCTGGGGTTTATGACGTGGAAAAATACTAGCTCAAGTGGTTAAGAGTACTTAGTTATTATGAATGGACTTGGGTTCTAGTCCAGTTTATGCCTTTGTATGTTATTTTAATAGTTCATTAATTTTAATGATATGGTTAATCATGATGAGTAATTATAAATTCTTAGATGTATAAGAATTATCACAAATCATGAATTGGTTGAATGGTTGTGCATTAACTTGACAATGGTGTGGTGGTGTGTTTAAACCTTGGTTTATGCAAAATAAGGTTCATTTTTGCTAAAATTATTTTTGACATTGATGGGAAGAAGCAGAAAACCCTAGCCGTCTAGAAGAGCAGCTGGAAGGGTTGGAAAATCATCATAAAATAATAATTGAATGATCATTAAGCTCATTATTAATGCAAAATTCTTTTTAATAATTAAGGCCATTGAAAATTAGAGTAGGAGGTGAGAATAATAGGGAGTTCAGTGTGAGGTAGAGTCCTTTTGATACTTCTAATCAATCTGCACTAAAAAGAGAGACCTAAGAGGGTATTTCAAAGCCATTGAATGTGGAAAAAGAAGAAGTTGCCAAGGAGTGGAATTTTGCTATCATCAAGGATCATAAGCTTTGTAAATTGGAAGCGAGGAAACCAGGTTAGGGGAGCTACATTTCGTGCTTTAACCTTTAATTATATAATTGCGTAATGCATGGGATGCATTTGTGTGTTTTGTTACACAGGTTTCTGATTTCTAGGCGCTAGGCGCCACTATTTTTCTCGTTTACGCAGTTTTTGTAAAATTGCATTTATCGGTTCTAGGTGAAATTTTGACAGATGGTCCATAATTATGTAGTTCTTCACTTTGAACGGTTATGTTACTTATTATTGCTGGTTTTGAAGTCTTTAAAATGCATAAATAAGCTCTTGACAATTTCAAGTAACTTCTAATGAAGCATGATTGGGTTATGTGGTAAGTCTCTATGAATTTGAATGTTCCTTTGGGTTAGTTACATGTTGAGAATTGGTTTATTGGTGAATGCATGTGTGTCAATATAAATTAACTTGTTGCATAGGAGAGGCGATAATGCTATATTAATTTGCATTGGTGCATAGGATCATGTGCTTAATTTGTCAGAGTGCTACTACTTTATATTTGTTTGAGCATACGTTATTCATATGTTGGAATTGAATGCTAGCATGGATTTAAAGGGTGGAACACACACACACACACAGATATATATATATATATATATATATATATATATATATATATATATATATATATATATATATATGAATATGTGGGGATTGATGCATATGATATATGGTGATACTTGTGTACGCGAATGGTGATGCCATCTAAATTGAGATTGTGCATGGGAGTCATGTTGATTTTTGGAAGACTATATTCTTGATTGTGGATATGCATAATTATAAGAGTAGGATTGATTTTACTTTGTTCTGGGTGCTTAAAAACCAGTATTGTGCAGGTACTAGTGTAACACCTGGCGATGGTGTTTGAACGCCAAGCGATAGCTACAAAACCCGTGGAGTATTGAAGCGTGTGACGCTTGGCGGTAAGGGTTGTCCCGCCAGGCGATAATTGCAGAAATAGTAGCATCAGAGGTGCTTGGCGACTGGCGGCACGTGTCCCCCACCAGGCGGTCTAGAAGCGACTTTCGCCTGGCAACTCAGGAGTAGTGTCAAGCGATAATGCAGAGGTTATGTGACTGTTTGCTTTGGATGTGCGTGGTCTATAAGGCTTTGGTGATATCTTGAAGGTTGACTTGCTGATGTTCCTTGAGTTGTGGCTCGGAACGTATCCCTTGAGTTGTGGCTCGGGATAAGGGTTAAGCACTTGGCATTCCTTGATTTGTGACTCGGAATGGCATCTCTTGAGTTGTGGCTCGGGATGGCAGATGAACACGACGAACTCTTGAGTTATAGCTCGGGTTGGCAAGTTTTGCCAATGTGAGAGTGCGTGTTACGGCGCGTACGAATGGGTCTAGTTAGATTTCCCTCCTTAGTATTAAGTTGATGAGTTTGGTAGTCTTGGGACGTTACGAATGTTATTTGTATTGGGAACTCCACCTGGCATTTCAGAGTGTGGTCCGTAGCATGGTTTCCCGCACGTGCTCTACCAGTTGTGGCTAGTAGGTGTGGTAGCAAGACACCTTAAGGTACTCATAAAAAGACGTTGAACACAAGTAACATGGTGGTGACCATGTGACATGAAATCAACACATAGAATTCCTTTAGTGTGTTTGTATTGATATATATATATATATATATATATATATATATATATATATATGTTTGTTTTTTTTTTATCTCTCTCTATCTATTTATGTTTTTCGATGATCGTATACGCGGTACACGGGAGTAGATGATGTTGCAGGTGGATCTGGTGAGGCATAGAGCCTGAGCAGGGCTAGTATGGAAGAAAAGAATTTTTTGAGTTTTATGATTTATGTTTCTAAATAAATTATAATATTTTATATTACTAGACTTTGATGATTCTAATGAAGTTTATAATTATGGTTTTAAAGTTTATTCTATGATGAATGAAAGTTTGAAATTTCCTGCGTTTTAGGGAATTAAAGTTATATTAAATGAGGTTTTAATATTATTTTATTCTATTTTATTTAAAATCCGTCATATCTGGGTAGGATGTTACACTTGGTATCAGAGCAATGGTTTTCAAAAGATTTTTGGGCCTTGGGGAGTGAGCTTGACGTGTTTTGGTTGTAACTTGTGTGTTGTGGTTAAGTTCTAATGCTTAACTCTATATGTCTAAGCTTAGTAACAATGTCCTTGCTAGGTTGTGTTGAGTAGGCAAGGAATGTTGGTTGTGAGGGTTAGAAAAAAGTGACGCTCTTACCGAGTTTTGGTGAATAGGTAAGGGTAGAGCTCTTATCGAGTTTTGTTGAATAAACAATAGTTGTGTTTGTGACGCTCAAGGAAAACAACACTCTTACCGAAGTTTGGTGAGCAGGTAAGCAGTTGTTGTTTGTGAGTCTCAGGGTAGGCAACGTTCTTACTGGGTTTTGGTGAGCAGGTAAGGGTGATATTATTGCTGGCGATAAGCAGGCAATAGTTGTTGCTTATGAGTCTTAGTAGAAGCAGTGCTCTTACCGGGTTTTGGTGAGCAGGTAATAGTGGTACTCTTATTGGGTTTTGGTGAGCAGACAAGGGTAGTTGCTTATAAGACCTAAGGAAAGTAATGCTCTTACTGGGTTTTGGCAAGCAGGTAAGGGGTATTACTTGTCTTTCCCTATGCATTGTTGCGCAAAGGGAGAGGTTTCTTCCAAGAAGCGTTGGTGCGCAGGAAAGGAACTTCTGAACTGGAAGTATTAAGAACAGAAAATATCTTTGTAGAGTGATGATGGTACACACTCATGACTATATCTGATATAGTTTCCTTTCTTAATTCTAAAGGTTTTGGTAAAAGAGAGAAATGTGGTAGGTTAAGTTTGTCTCTTATACCTTTCTTGTTATGTTTGCATTTTTTTGTGATATGCGTGTGTTATCTGTAGTGGCTGACTATAGAATCAAGGACAAACTTGATATGTTTGTTTAGCAAGAGTTGGGTACGGCCTTTGAGAAAATCTCTTGATCGAAGATGCAAGTGCGCATAAGGATATCTCGGTGGGCAAGGAAAGCTAAGTTGGTTTGATGAGCCTAAGAGTTACGTTAGAACCCAGAAGTAACGCGTTAGGCAAGGGGATATTCAAGAATGAGTTCTTGGGACTAATACCACAAGTTTTACAAGAGGAATTAAATTCAAAGGTTAGAATAAGGAGAGGTGTTCAAACATTTACTAGTGTCGCGAAGTTGGGAAGTTAAATTGGTACTACATCTTAGCATAGGTCTAAAGTCGAAAGTAGAAAGGGGTGGAACGTAGAAGCGAAGGTTAAAACAAAAGAGTAGAGACAAGGAAGGGATAATCTCAAGTTAAAAGTAAGTTGAGGTAGAGCTCAGATGATTAAATCGTTAAGACAGTGTTCTAAGAAAAAAGAAAAGGGAAAACCAATCTGGTGGTGATAATACAGTGTGTTCAAGGTTTTATACTCGGGTAACTCATAGGAGGTAGTTGAAACTTGCCAACAAGGACCGCGATTAAGGTCAAGAGTAGAAGGGACGTCATAAGTGGGGTGGCTCGCAAGAGAGACAGGTTTGATTTGGGACATGAGATGAACAGGTCGTATCTAAAGAAGGAGGCGAAAACCCTAATTCTAGAGAGAGAGTCAATGGGTCAAACTTGGTGAAATCTAGTCAAAGACATGTCAAACGAGAGTAGGGATGGCAACGGGGCGGGGAGAGGATGGGTTTCGCTATCCCATTCCCATCCCTGTAGAAAAATTTCATCCTCATCCCCATACCTAAATCCAATGGGTATCAAACTTTTGTCTCATCCCCATCCCCACCGGGTAACGGGTATAATCTCGTACCCATACCCGTATCCATTTTCTTACTACTTCAATATTAATTTTAATTAACTTTTATAAAATAATAAAAAATTATAGTAAAGGAAATATAATATTATCAAATATTTAGTATTAGGAGGATGATTTTTTTTTTCGATATCAAATACTTTGAAATAAATTATAATTAATTACATTTTAGATTAGAATACCAAATAAAATTTCATGAGAACCAAAATATTTAATAAATTTGTAAACATAAATGAAACCTAGTTGATAAAATTTAAAAATACTTTAAAAAAAATATAAAAGAAAAAGAAATATTCAAATTAAAATATATTTTAAATGTTTGTTTCCATTTTTTGGTGATTATATGATGTTTAGCATGATATGAATCTGTACTTTGCTTTGCTTTGGATGAATCTGTGTGTTAGCCTGGATGAACAGTGGAGGAGATCTGATAATCTCGCCTAATCGAGTGGGTCTCGCTTAAGCGAGAGTATCAGAAACCCTCACAGGTGTTACGCGAGTTGTCGCTCAGGCGACGAGCTCCAGTTTTGAGCAAGAAACCATCTCACTCAGGCGAGGAGGTCTCGCCTAAGCGAGAGAACGCGACAACACCACTATTCCACTTTTCCAGCTCTCGCCTAGGTGAAAGGAGCTCGCCTGAGCGAGGTCTTTCAGCTTGAGCGAGAACTGGGCGAGAATGTACGCAGGTCCTGTTTTTTCCTCTGTTCTTGAATGATTGTCATATGAAATAAGCGATTTTACATGTATTGAATGGTTTATGGGCTGGAATTGATGAGTTTGGTATGATCTTGGCATGGAACATGAATGGATGGTTGGTTATGAATGTTGGCATGGAATTGGGATGCATGATAATTTTATGCTTGGTGGGTGAGACATGATTTTGGTGTGGTTTAGGACGTTATTCCATGAATCTCTAGGTGAGAACTCATGGTGGTGCCTCGTTGGTCAGGACGTAATTCCATGACCCTTGTTAGTAGGAGCTCATGGTGGTGCCTCATGATTAGGACGTAATTCCACAAAGGTTCGTGGTGGTGCCTCATGATTAGGATGTAATTCCACAAAGGTTCGTGGTGGTGCCTCATTATACAATTTAGTATGGATTCAAGTAAGGATTGCATCTTAACACTCTAAAGAGTCAGTTAGTATCATGTAGAGCGTACTGACTCGAGTGGTGAGAGTAGCAGGAGGCCCTAGTCTTTGGCAGAATAATGGCCTTAGATGTTTGAAGGCTAACCTTGTGAGTGGTAGGGTGAAACCCATTGGCAATTGGCTCTGTAGAGCAGTACAGGCCACCACAAGTGCAAGCATCCAATGAATCCGACTTATTATATGTTTCCGGATAATCGTGTCTTGAGTCTTAGTGTCTTGTTTGCTGGACATCACATGCTGGAATGATGTATGCATATTTGGCTCACCCTTCTGTTTCTTTGTATGTGCTATGTGTCGTTTTTCTCGTTTTGCGATGATCATCAATTTATTGATGTGAGCAAATGCGAGAACTCCGCGTGGTCATCAAGGTGATGGAGATTTCGCTGCTTAGCTTGTCTTGGGTCAGATCCCGCCTTTCCGAGTTCTCTTTTAGGGCTGTCACCCATGTATTGTCTTGCTCTTTAAGCATTTATTTTAAGTATTGTTCAACTTTTATCTTGTTTAGTCAATGACATCGTGGTGTGCCTTAGACTTTTCTCTAAGTATTTGGGATTTATTGTAAGGAGTGATATTTATACTCCCCAGTGTACTCTTTATATTACTTTGTGTGATGTTTCATTTAATTATGTTATTTTTTAAATGGGACTTTACGGTATCTATATAGAGTTACTTAATTAATTGTGAATATTTTAATAATTTAAATGGGGATAGAGATATGGTAGGGACGGGTATTATTGTGGGGATATGTATATCCCCACACCCATCCTTATACCCAATTGAAAAAGTCGGGGATTCCCCATACCCATACCTAGGGATGTCAAAAAAATCCGTACCCGCGGGTATCCGCGGATAAAACCCGCAACAGATAGAAAATGGATATTAAAAATGGATACCCGCTACCCGTGGGTATGGGTCTTTTTGATACCCGCATGTTAACGGGGCGGGTACGGATATCATAGTATCCATACCCGTGGATACCCGTACCCGCTAAACTTTAATTCAGAAAAAATATTACCCCACAAATGAGTCAAAACATTATGAGTCTTCATTATATTAGTAAAATCTTTAATTCAGAAAAAGTATATATATATATATATATATATATATATATATATATATATATATTAGTAAAAAAATTATGAGTCTTCATTCAATAATGGTGGTCAGATTCTTACCCCAAAAGTGAGTAAATTACTTCCATATACTGTGGAGGCATTGATGTGTCTCTAAGACTGGTTATGGACCAATATGGAAGGTAATGAAATTAACATTTTTACTTAGATATTTTAATTAAGTGATAGTTATAAATTTTTACTGAACTCCTTATGTTTTAAGGCTCTTCTAGATTAAAATTAGACAACATGAAACTTTATACAATGTTGCAAGAGGTGGATATTGATGAAGTTAGTAATTTCTTTAATATTTTATTCAAAAATAAACTACAATATAAATTGGTAATGATTTTTTATTTGTTTGTTTTTTAAGAATCAATCGGAGAAAGGGAACTTGTTGATCCAAACAATAATTATGGTTAAATAATTATTTTTTTAAATATTTTTGTAAATACCCGCGGGTACCCGTGGATACCCGCGGATATGAAAAAAATAGACGGGTACCCGCATAACGGATACCCGACGGATATGGGTACGGGTACGGGGCAAATATTTATTTAGCGGGTAGGGTACGGGGGAACTACTACCCGTACCCTACCCGCACCGTTGACATCCCTAGTCACACATCATTTTCAAAACATGATTATTTTCTCTTTCAGTAAATTTTAACCCAGGAAACAAAAAAATGGTTCATATTATAGTTTGTCGCTTGATTTTATTTTGTTCATTTTTTTTTTGAATTTTTTTTATCTCGACAGATTCAAGGACCACCCAACTAGTGTAGGCAATGATAAACTTGGCAAATCTACCCAATGTAAAAGTGTGTTTATCAATTTGGGTAATGGCTGTGTTGATAGGGTAAATCCTTCATTTTGGGAAAGCCGAAGGATGGATGTTTTCAAGTCGTGCGCATAGAAATGTCTCAAAAGTTAAGTCATTGTTCTTGATTAAACATTTGACCTCAGAAAAGCGTGACACCCCATTATTCTTTTTTTCTTTAAAAAAAGAAGTGAATTTGATGATTTGCAAGAAAAACAAGTGACTCAAAATGTGACAGTCTTGTTTTATTTCTTTCTGTTCATTTTTGGAGACACTCTTTATTCATATGAGGTGAGATGCATGATATGGATTAAGAAACTACATACACACCACTATGAATAAAGACAACAATTGAATGCAACACAAGTTTGTGCCCAAGATACACTTACTCACTTGTATGCCGATGTGATCAAAGAGCACCACGCATGATATGCAAATAATTGAAAAAAAAACTACATGAGGCGTAATGCAGGTGCCTTAAGAGGCATTTATTCCCATGATATGATGATGAAATGTTATACATTTATTTGAAAACACCATGCATGATATATAGAGTGACATAATGAAATGCATGTTTACGCTTCAAGAGACGCTTATTTTCATGAGATGTGATGTATGATATAAAAATGCTATGCATGATTGTGCCTAAATAGGCACTTATTCACATGTACATTATGCACACAGAAAGATGATGATTAAAGCAAGCAATCTCCCTTTATACTTAACAGAGATTTGGCACTTAAGGTCTAAAGTGAAGTACATGCGCTCACCAAGGTGGTTTCCTAACTTAAGGATCAATAGTCACTAGAGTTATGGCCCACTTCATGATACTTCCCACAACAATTGGTATACAACAAGGAGTGAGAGTACTAATGAAGCAAACAAACTCTAGTTGGGGTTCTCACAATGATCACTTGGGAAGTTCATCCACTGTGACACTACTACACAATCCCCTCTAATTCTAAGTTACACAAACCCGGGTGTAGAGCCCCACTCATGATATGCACAATGTGTGTATGAAGGGAGGATGATGCATACCCAAACCCCACTTGCACAATAGCCAGAAAATTTCCTAGGCAAATAGAGCAATTTCAAAATATGTATCAAAATGAGCAAAGTGGTTCATACACAATTAATCTAAGAAGCAAATATATATAAACACATATAAAGACAAAAATATACGAATAAAAAGAAGGGGGAAAGAAAAGATCAGGCAAAACACATCAAGTTTGCATATCTAATTAAATGGCTTGACTCTCTAGCTCCCTGTGGAGTAGCCAGTTGTCGCAACCGAAATCGCGATAGAATGACGAACCAAAAAGGAAAACGGTTTTAAAAAGAGATTTTGAGTCGCCACCATAGTTATTCTGGAAAATTATGGAAAACCATGAAAATAAGACAAATCTATGAAATACCAAATTTTGAATCCGAGAGTCGGTTACGTGTAGGGAAGGTGTTACCACCCTACCGCGCCCACCCAAGGGCAGTACCTGTAATTAAAAATGCAAAGTTCATGTGGTTTTCAAGATGTTAATTTTTCCTAAAAAAATGAGACAAATAATACTAAAAGGAAAAAAATTATTTTTTTTTATTTTTGGGCCCTACAAGGATTGACCTTGGTCCTACGTATTCTCATTTAAAGTGAAAAATCAGGGTTAGGTAGTTCTTTAAAATATATATGGAAAACAAAGAAAATCATTTGATTTTTTTTAAAGGTGAACCTGACACGGACTGGCCTTACTCCTACGGCCTTACTCCTACGTATCTCACAATGGAGAATCAAGGATCACAAATTAAAGTTTAGGATATTCTCTTTGACAAGGAATGAAATAACTTATTGTAAACCATTGATTGAAAATGAATCTACCATAGATGAGGAGGATCATTTACAAAGTAAATTTTACTACACAATGGTGAAGACTTTAATTGACTATGATGTTCAGTCTTCTTCCCTGGTATGGTTTATTAACTAACTTTTATTCTGCTTTATCCTATTTATAAACATTTTTTAACACATTACAAATGATTTTTTCAGTATTTGGATGTCCAGTTTGATGCAAGAGCCTTGGTAAAGAAAAGAAAACATCATTACCTTCGCAATAGTAATGGTTGTTCACGGTCATACACTATAAGATGGACCAAAAGAACGACATATGAGTGTTTTTTAAGTTGTGGATGTAAGTGCTTCTATGTTAAAAATTGACTCAAAGTTGGAGATGTCATAACTTTTGGGGTGGATAAACTACGATCCACAACTATTAATATTAAGAAAGCTTAAATTGGAAATAATATGTAATTACATTTTGAGTCTTGATATCTTTTTAAAGTATTTTTTCCTCCATGCTTTTGGAATTTAGTATGAATGGATAACTTATAAGTTATTTTGTTTTAATTTCAAGCTTATTGATTATATCAACTCCTCCTATCATGACTAAATTAATTAAATAAGTAGTAATCATGTAAATACTATTATATGCACAATGTATACATCATAATAAAAGTTTTCGTTACTGTTAGTAATTAAATTATGATGGTGAAATAATAATATGACTAAAATGATAATATCATTATATTGGAAAGACAATTAAAAACAACAAAAGTTTGGACACCTACTATGTTTGATAAAATAGTCAACAAGTCTATCAGTCATCAAATTAATTAACATACATTAACAAAATGGATGAAATTAATAATTCATCATAATTTTAAAACATCAAAACAACATAGTTCAGTCAATTCTTCTCCTTCTAGAGAGTTTTCACCCCTTTGGTCGATGATAATTGGGCAGAGTCTATGTCCCGGGAGGAATCCACAAAAGCAACACTACTTGGCAAAATTCTCTTAGCTAGAGTACCAAAATAAGGATTATTAGGATCATTATCAGTTTTTCCACTCAAACTCATCTGCATCAATTTATAAATAATTACATTAATTATAAATTCAAAACAAATTCGAAATACATAATGCAATAAATACAAAAACACTTACTAAGTCATTATCAATGTCTGCTACTAAGTTACAAACACCTTTGCCACGAAATGCAGCAATCTAACCAAATAACATGAGGAGAAAATTGTATTAAATTATAGTTTATTGAACTCAAAAATTTAAAAATCAATCAACTAATGTAAGAAATACAATCTACATTAAACATGACTTACTTACCACTAGAACTCTCACCTCCTAAATCAATCATGTTATTATCACTAGACTTAGCAATCTATGTCATAGAAAAAATTGAAATAAAATCACATTCAATAAATTGTGTATTTTAAAACAGATATTTAGTCCACTAAAAATATTAATAAAATTATTACTTCTACGGGTTGTATAAAGCTTTTAACGTTATTGATTATTTCAGGAACGTCAAACAGTTTAATCACAAAGGCATATCTATTCCTTGGTTGGGTTCAAACTTTGAATGCAAAAGTACATCCTAACATTACATCCAAGTCATCAAGAAAGAAATTTGGATCATCTTCACCCACCTATTACCAATGAAAAAAAAAACATAATTTAATCTGCAATAACGAAGTCAATAATGGGATTGATGTTCAAAATATTAACCTTAATCATTTTCTTTTGCAAATCTTCAGCAGAGATACCAATAATGTTTCTACATTCTTGATCCCACACCATAAAGTTAGCATAATTACACACATCATCATAAACATGTCATTGAAGTCTATACCTATAACAATTTCACACATTATAAGAATGCAAATAGAAAAAGTTTGAATAATTCAACATAAATAAAGTAATATACTGACTTGAAAATGGGAATGTTATTTTCCTGATCGCAATAGGTGCATTTTGAAAGGACCAGTTTCATAACTTTTTTTGTTGCAATGATTACAAAACAAGTAGTACCACCCATCGTTATCAAGAGTAAACTTCACTGTTGTCGCAACAGTTACACATATAATTTCCTATATTAAACAAAATTAGTCAAATACCAAACAATTCATATAAATTGAAAAATAAAATTACTCATTTAAACATTGTTTCAATTTGATTATTTCAGGATTATCATCATCCATAATTAATTTGGTACCATTCCATGTATTTGACACAGACACTGGCCATTCTCCTATTAAAAAAATTAATTAGGAACATAATTAAACTATTTTTAGACAAAATTAAAAAAAAAATATTACCAACCTATCGTTGCTTTAACCTTGGCTTGAGTAAGAATGAGCACCAACTTCTCTGAATTTGGATTCTCATTATAGCTTTCCAAAAATTTCTTGCAATATTCATCCCATAATGTACAAAAAACTATACCACCAATGCATATCAACAACTTTTTTTAAATGAATCATATGTGGTCTGAACCAAAATAATACAATTAATTTATATTACCTGATGTCCATTAAGCTAAAAAACATTTTTAGATTGCACCTTAGTTTTGATGTTCTCTACCTAACTAATCAAATATGAAATCATAAAATACAAATATTAAATGCAGGAATGATTAATATGTGTTAGTTAATCAATGAAATAAAAATATTCTATATTGTACATACCAATCAACAAATCCGGACAGAACTTACCAGCTATTATTTCTTTTATACTTTGGAAATGATAAAATTTATTAGGGACATTTGCAATAGGTTGGGGACGAACGAAAGTGGCTCCAATGAACAATAACTTAAATGGATGTTCACATACTCTGTACTGGCCATCATTTTTCACAATTTTTAAATTGTGCAAGATATTTGTATCACCTTCCTTCAACTTCCCATCCCACATATCAAATTCTTCTTTTTTAACTATGTCATGTATCTTGTCCTCCTAATAAAGGATATTGGATATCCAACAAATCATAAATACACAATTGTGATAAAGAATAAAGGATAATACACAAATTTTTAATTCTTTACCTTTTGATAAATGGTGGAGCTCCAAAGGTGCATGAAGAGCTCCATGTGCAGCGGAAATGGATGAAGGAATGGAGGCAAGTTGGAAGGCACTTGCAAGCAATGGAAGGTGAAAGAGGTGATAGGATTTCCTAATCTAT